>Ga0209208_10002940_pt1 | contig 24510 bp, 19 predicted proteins | sample S1TSphfallax_3_FD_187694 | JGI IMG/M metagenome (GOLD analysis project Ga0209208, IMG submission 187694) | Host-associated microbial communities from peat moss isolated from Minnesota, USA - S1T2_Fd - Sphagnum fallax MG (SPAdes) (version 2) | ecosystem: Host-associated > Plants > Peat moss >...
AATAATAATATTTAAAATAATTCAATATTAAAACACATGGCAACACATCATTTGCCTCAATTATAACCAAAATAGTTGCATTGTAGTCGCATGTGACAATACGTATATAATGGAGTCAAAGCATGTGTTTTTATTTTTTTATTTTTTCTTTCATCAAATACCTTTTTTCATTTGCAACTAATGTCTCATGCAACTTGTCCAAGGTGATTAATGAGCTTTTGGTTGTGACTAAATTTTAATCGTAAAGACAAGTCGAAAATACATGTGTTTCTTCTAGTGACTATTTGGGTACCAAAAAAAGAAAAAAAAGACTTAAGGATTTTTTTAAAGTTAGTTTTTACAAATAACATTTACATGAAACAAACTTAAGTGAGAGAAATTGAATAGTCCAATTTAAAATAATTCATGTGTTAGTGGTGAATTTTCATATTCATACATAATTGTGTATGAATATTTTGGTTTAATACTAAAAATGCAAAAAATCCTAAAAAATCCCAAAATGAATTTCAATGGATAATCAAACATATTTTCTGGCAAGATTATTTCTTGCACATGTGATTTGCATTTAAAGCTATACATTTAAAACCCATTGAACATAATTTTTTTATCAAATGGTTTTAAAAATGAGTCCTTCGCCTTATAACCCCTTCCTTCAAAATTTCAAGACTTTGAAATTATTGTTTGATTTGGTTTTTCAGCAAGTTCATCCACTGAACATGTACTTTCATAGAAGGGGGCATGTTCTTGTTGTACAAAAAGTTTGAAATAAATTGTATGATTTTCAATGCATTCCTTTTGATTCCTTAAAAAAAAAGTACTTTAGATACTTGATTACTTTAAATTACAAGACTCAAAATGACATTTACATAGTATCTAAATTGTTTTAAAATATTTTTATTAATTTAAAAAGACATCATTTTATCTACTAGCATACAACAATCTATTACAATTGCAATAATGTAAGATAAGGAAAAATCCAAAGTTGTCACTTACAATCCTTTTCCAGTTAGACACTCCTTTTTGGTACCCCATTTGTGATTGGACCCCCTAGTAATGTTTTTGTTTAGTTCCTTCATGGAGCATAGTGGGGAACATCCCTAAGTAGATTTCAACTTAATTGGCGACTCTTTTCCAAAGAACTCATCAATGTGTATAGCCAATACACATGAATTTTGTGGCAACAACTTCCCAAAAAATCAATTTTCTACCAAAATTTGGCAATATTTTTAATTTAAAAAGAGAAATTTACATTAGAATATTCTCTTTCCAAGAAAATGTGTTGCCTTTTGAAAAACAATTGCCAAAAAAATTAATTTGTTACTCATTAGGGTAGTTATGCCCATCATTGAAAATAGGTTATGATCGATCTAGGCAAAAGTTTTGACATAGCTATAGGCTAGTCAATACACCTTAAATACACTAATGTGTGTGCATTTGTCTTTGGTGTTTTTAATAACTTGCACCTGGACAAATTGTTTTATGTTTGGCCATGGAATAAATTTAGAATATTTAAAATAAAAATATGTTTGGTGATGGGAGTGACCCTTTGCACTTCTAAAAAAAACCATTGCCCAAGCTTACAAGCCAAATGTTTGGTCATAGGTATAAAGTACCACAATTTTACCAAAATTATACTCAAGGATACAATCCAAGTGTTTTGTATAGGATGTAAAGCTACACAACAAATCACTAGCCCATTTCAATCCATCAAAAGATTTGTTTGGTAATGGGGGTGATTTAATGTAGGATTATAAGATTTAAGGTTTTGTGGTACAAATAATCTTTTGAATGAACAAGCAAGATTTCAAGATTTAATGCATAACAACATTTTTACATTTCAACACAAAACACATTAATGACCCCAAAAAACATGCAACTCCCCCATTGCAAGCACATTGGATTCCCACCAAAACCTTGCATTTGAATCAGAAGGCAAAAAAATAATATCCACTTGAATAAGTTTTCAAGCTTTTCAAGATCCCCCGTCATTGCTTTGAGAATGTTAGAACATTCTAAGGCTATGCTAGATGAACTTCAATGGTTTTTAGAACTTTTATGTTTTAAGGCTAAAATTGTTGAAAGATAATCTAGGTGAGAGGCAAACAAATTTGTAATTAGGAGAAGAGGAAAGACATGTCAAAATAAGAACCCATTCACAAGATTATGAAGTACAAGGTAGTTTATTACATCAACCTACACAACCATTAATTACAAAAATAGAAAGTTTTTATGTATATCAACTCTACCAAGGAAAGTACAACAAGTATCTATGTTACTATTGGATCCAAAGGCTTGTAATACCCATAATAGCAAAGAGTTCAAGGAGATCTAGTTCCAATATATTTTTGCGTATTACAATTTACAATTTATCAAAGTTTAAATTCACACCTACAACTTGCACATCAACTACAAATGTCAATTGGGTTTGGGATTTCATAGTTTTTGATGCAATAATTTCTTCTAGTGAAGCTTTGGAAAGTTATAAATTCCCCAAGTATTCAAGATTAACATATTCTTTCAAATCTTGGGATAATAGGTTAAACTTCATACTTCTTATAGGTCTTGATTAAACATTGCTAGGTTGTTGTAGGTTAAGGCTAGGAGGCAAAGGGTTGTCATGATAACTAGAAGAAAAATTGTCATTTTCAATCAAATTTTGCAACTAAAAAATGTCATTTACAACTACTTTTCAATTGTAAAACTTGATTACAAATGACAATTTGTCTTTTAATGGATGCCTAATATACTTCATAGGTAACAAAGTGGATTTTATGAACAAACAACAATAGATAATAAAACACTTCACCTAAAATTGCAAAAGAAATAAATAAATTAACAAGAAGAAACAAGGTTTCTACCTTAACCCAATAAGGAAGATGAACAAGTGAGGCTTTGGAAGAAGTAACCGACGTAGTGGAAAAAGGTTAAGCCTTTTCCCAGATAACAAGCAAGTTTTGGCACATACCATTAACTTGACTTTCAAATTACTTAAATGACAAGACAAGGTCGAGGTAGGTGTACTAATGGGCAAGGAAGATAAAGTAGTTGTAGTTTGGGTTTTACTTGTATGCAAGATTTTGGACTTTCCATTATCTTGTAACAATTGAAAATAAAGGTGGCAAAACTTAACCAAATTAAACATACTTGCTTTAAAAACATATTGCATAGAAATAGTTGGTGGTATTGGTTTAAACACCAAAATAAAAAACTCATTATTCAACTTGTAGAAGAACTTGAAATTTGCATGGCAAAAGGTTTCATAAGTTAATCATGTAACTAATTTTAGTACAATCTTCAAACAATATACACTCAACACAAGTATAGTGTTGATCATATCTGGAATTTGGACAAAACAAACATTTGGGCAAGGTGACAATTTGGGGCAAGGGTTTTGGCAAAAAGGGGTTCACACCAAGTTTATAACACCATTCTTAGATTCAAGAATTGGTTAATAATAAATTGTGTTATGAATGTAGCTAAGGGCTCCTTGTTTGGATTTTACATATTTAAGAGCAGTAAAGGATTAAAGAAGATTATATCAAACATTACAAACTAGGGACATGCATGGCAATGCAAACAAAAGCATGATAATTTTTTTCCTATCAAGGGAATTCATTTCATTTTTTTAAAAGGTCAATTCTAAGGGAAGTTTTTCAATCAAATCAACATGTATTAGTTTTAGACGAGCATGGTTCACATGTTATGTTAAAAGCCATAGAATAAGCATAGGAATTTGGGATAGATATGGTCACCTTACCTTTTCACACTTCCCATACCTTGCAACCCATAAAAATGAGTTGATGTAAACTTAAATCAAAAGTGGTTTTGGGAAAAAGAAGAAACAATGCCATGGTTAGAAACAATAATTAAACAAATGCACATTTGCTAGTTGGATGTACATGGCTCTAGATCAAACATTGTCAAAAAAAATTTATGAGTGGGTTTAAGGCAATAGGAATTTGGCCATTCAATCCCAAGCTCATGGATCACAAGATAAGACCAAATCATGCATACATAATAGAACTTATAAACATTTTATACATGGTGAAAGTTAGCAATGGGGGAGGGATGGAACTACCATAGAACTAATGGACATAATAATTATTTAAGATGATGAAAAAATACAATTTGAATTTGTTGACTAAGAGGAAACAAATTTGAAATACTATGTGGAAGTGTTTACAAGTCCAAACCTTGTAGTAGAAAAATTGGAAGTTATAAAAATTATTTATGACTTGTCAATAGACCTACATGGACGCACATGTGAATTGCTAGAAGTTCACAATTCAACCAATGCAACTCAAGTTTTTTATGTCTTACCAATTTGTTATCCTTAAAGATGTCAACCTAAGGGTTACATCAAAAAGCCAAAAACCAACTAGGGCAAGGGCAATGGCTCAACAAAAATCCAAAGTTCATGACACCAAAACACACAAAAACCTTGAACACACCATCGACCCATGAGAGAGAAATTATTGGGGGGGGGGGGGAGCATGATCAAAAACACATGAAAAGGGAATGAACATGATTAGAAACATGAGGGGGGGGTGGGGGGTACAGGTGTGCATAAGAAAAGGCAACGAACATGATTAAAAGCACAAGTGGGGTGTGCACAAAAGAAAACAACAAACATGATCAATGGTACAGTAGGGGGTGTGCACAAGAAAAGGGAATGAACATGATTAGAAGCACAAGAAATGGAAATAATCATAATCAAAAGCACAAAAAAAAGAAAATACCGAAATCAAGAGCGCAAGGAAAGGTGGTAGGGGTGTGCACAAGAGAAGGTGATGAACATGATTAACAATGCAAAAGAAAATGACAATCATGATCAAAAATAATTATAGGAACACAAGAACAAGCAATGACCACAATTAAGATGAAGAAGGTGATGAACATGACCAAAAACACAAGAAAAGTTGAAAACCATGATCAATAGTAAAAACATAAAAGAAAATGATGACTATGACCATGAGCACAATAAGGGAGGGTGTGTACAAAAAAAAACAACAAACATGATTGGTAACAATTGTAAGAACACAAAAAAAGGCACTGACCATGATTAGGAGCATAAGAAAAGGTGATGATGATGATTAACAACAATTGCAACAACCACAATCAAAATAGAGAAGGTGATGACCACAATCAAGATGGAAAAGGTGACAATTATAATTAGGATGTAAAAGGTAACAACCACAATCAAGATGAAAAATGCAATGACTGTAATGAAAACAAAGAATGTGACGACCATGATCAAAAGTGCAAAATAAAATGACAATAATGATTAACAATAGCAACAAGAGCATAATAAAAGTGACAATGATGATCAACAACAACTGCAGGAACACACTAAAATAGGCAAAAACAATGATTAGTAGTAGTTGTAGGAACACAAGATAAAACAATGATAATAATCAATTGTAGCTATAAAAACATAAGAAAAAGTGATGACCATGATTAGGAGCACAAAAGAAGGCCACAATGATGATCCATAACAACTGTAGGAGCACAAGAAAAAACAATGATCATAATTGGGAACACAAGAAAAATCAACTATGATTAGGATGGAGAAGGTGATGACCATGATTAAAAGCATAAGAAAAGGCCATAATGGTGATTAGTAGTAGCTGTAAAAGCAAAAGAAAAAGCAATGACCATGATTAGGAGCACAAGAAAAGGCTATGACCACGATTAAGATGGAGAAGGTGATAACCATGATCAAAAGCACAAGAGAAAACAACAATTATGATCATCATAGAGAAGGTGACAACCATTATCAATACGACAACACAAAATTGCCTTGGAGGAGGGAAAGTACCCAAGGTGTTAGAAGCGTGACACTACTTGAGATTTTAGGGTTAAGCATACAAGCTTTGCCCATGACCAAAATTTTTCTTCAACTTTTTGTGATAGTGATCTCCTTTGTTGACGGAGGATGAATGTTTTTAAATAAAGAAATGAATTGATTTTCATTGGATTCCATTTTTTAATATTCAAATCTTGTCCACTTGTCAAATGTTGAGTGTGTATTATGAAGAAGAAAAATGTTGGTTCATAGGGATGTTTGCTTAGGAAGTTTTTCAACTAATGGACCTCCTACTTTGGGGAGACATAACTTTCACATCTCTTCACCAAATAACCTTAAAGCTGATTTTTGCTGCTATGAATGTGCCCAGAGGTGAGGCACAAGTTCTCTTTGGGCCCCATGCCCAAAAAACCCACTCCTAGTGTGCGAATTCTTCTGAAATCCTGGTGTGCAAATTTTTCTGAAGTCCTTATGTGTTCGATGACCAACCTAGCTACCCTAACCATTACCTACTTACAAATTGTGTAGATGCATCTACTTACCTACAACCCACCTATTGTCCTACCTACCTAGACAAGACCTGTTTTTTACAGGATAGGTTACCAAGGTGAAACTGGATGTCACCTCAGTTGGGCTAATGGAGACTTGAAACCTTGATCCCCTTTGGAAAGGGAGACAAAGATACATGGCACGTCTGATAAGAAGATGCCAAAAGAAGTCTTGATCAAGAAGCTACCCATTTTGTTGGCCAACAAGTCCAGGCTTTGTCCGGAGGGGAGAGATTTGCATCAGTGTAGGATTTGAGATACAATTTTGGATTGATCTGGTAACCAATTTGCAGGTGACAGCTTGAGAGCTAGCTGTTCTCCTTAGGCTGCTTTTTAATCAAATTCATCTTGCTTAAAATTCCTTAATAAGTGACATGGTTCCATCCATATTCTTTATGATTTTGTTTCAACCTGACATGAAGGGTCTAGAGCTGTTTCGTTATATGAGGCGCTTGATTGAAATGCAACATTAACATTGTCCTTGGTTGGGAATGTGTTATTGAAGTACTAGATGGTATTACTTTCCTTTCAACTTGCAGTAAGTAATAGTATTTTCTCTCAAGAGAAAACAATTGAATGTTCAAATCATAATTTCTAACCACAGAGAAATCCCATATAAAGGTGTTAATTTTGTATGCTTCACTGTACAGGTGGGCTTCACATTTAGATGAAGTTCTGTGTAGAGAGCAGGATGCAGTTGGATGGTTGAGATATTAATTATGCAGACATGAAAAGTTGAGTATTAGCAACCTTGAGCATTCACATCAGCATTGTAATCTAAAGTGACCGTGCCAAGTCTTGGGGACAAGATGTATAAATTTTTGTTGGACATAACAATGATTTCATTTCCCTTCATAGTTCTAGAACTCTTCAATATTTCTTCCAAATTAAATCTTCACAATTGCAAAATAGGGAGGTCTTAAACATTCTAAAAGTTTTCTAAAATGTCAATAAGGAGGTAGATTAAGAACATAATGTGATTTTTGTCACACAAAAGGTCATGGCTCATGACACATGCATGAGATAAACTTTATGTTTTGAATGTTTACAATGTACAAAAAGTGGTGTTCATTGTGGCATGTATTACATTAAAATTGCAACTTGACATGCAGTTACACATGTTGTGATATGACATCGCTTTAGACCAAAAAAAACTGTACTCTTTTTTAGTACATTTTATATATTTTTGATTTCATCTAACATTTTGATAAACATATAAAATAAAATTTAATACAAAAGACTTTCAACATAATTCCTAAACTTTAAACCCTAAACCCTCCTTAAACAACCTCCCCAAGGTCAATTTTTTGAATCAGCACTACTCTCATCAGCAAAGGTTCTGTTCTAGCTCAGCAACATGTACACCTAGTAATCCATGCTGATTTTCACTTATGCCATTAACCCTAATCTCCATTGAGATGAGCAGAAGTTTGACACCCATTCATGTTTGATTATCCTGAAATTAACCAGACTTGCCAAGAAATAGAAAGCTTCACACTTACAACACACTGAAAACCACCAGCAAAACCAAAAGAAATGCAAATCACTTCACTAGGGTGAGTTGGAATATTGAAGTGAAAAATTATATTCAGGGCTGAATTGAAGCCTTGAGATAGCAAGGTTTAGAAACAGTTTGTGCAATCAATAAAACAATTACCAACACATTTGGTTTTTCTAGTGTACAAAAATTCACACCTGATCTCCTGCAATATGAGAAGGTAGGTGCAAGCAAAAAGTTCAAATCTTTTTCACAAGAACAATGTCTCTCATCTTCTGCACTGCTGGAACAACATTTGAAGATCTGTTGTGTGCAGTCGTAAGTAAATTAGCCTCAGGAATCCTCAAGTAGAAGATATAAACAAAATCATTTTTTTGCCTGCAAAAAAAGACTTAGTACTACTTGATCAAAAGCTCGAAGATTGCAGTTCTACAAGTCTATTGGCGCCTCAAGGCTCAGAAGGATCTTAATGGCTTTGTTTCCATGTTCCAGTAGAGCGATTTTTTCTTCACGCGTCGGACCCTTCGCACCGCTCGCTCAGGGTCCACATTCCCGCTGACAATCACTTTCTGCTCAGCTTGGTCGCACTCCACATTCCGCACGCCTTCCACCTCGTACAGTGCTTTCTTCACTTTATCGATGCATTTCTCGCAGCAAAGCGGTACTCTCAACACTAGATGCTGCATAAACACACAAAAGGTCCAGTTTTTCATAGTGAGATTTCCGCATGATCTCCTCTCTGCAATGGATTTATATCTGGACCGGTTCATATCTAAACGTTACGCTCCTAAAGCACATCTGGATCAGAGAAGAACCGTGCAGCTGCATACAAATGGAATTCAGGTCGCCGAGTACTTCGTTTACAGAGGAAGAGTGGAAATTTGGAAGGGAAAAATGGATTTCTCCAAGGGAGTACAGACCGATGGCAAAGTCGAAACTGGGGGGCCGGTGCTGACGCCAGGGCGGGTTACGACTGAGACGGGTACCTCCTTCCGTAGCGGCCGAAGGACATCTTGAGTTTGATTTTGCGGCACAAATTGACGAGGTAAAGGTTGTGGCATCCTTGGCGGCTGATGGTATGGAGGAGGTGTGTTGTTTATGATCCAAGTAGGCTCGTTATAGCCGTAAAACAGCTGCACAACAGGGAAAGGAGAAGACAACACCTGAGATCGTCATTCATGACTGTGCCACAATATCTCCTGCAAGATCATCATGAGCAGAGACGTCCCAGATCTTCTAGACCAACAACCCGTACAAATTCCCCAAGGCCTCTACGGCTTTTCCTCCGGCACCTTGAACTATACAATAGGTGAAAAACATAAACCAACAACAAATTCAAAAGCTGCATACCTCGTGCATCGTCGGGAACGCCATTTTCTTCTGTGAACAATTTTTGAAAGAAAAGAATTTACACGCAGCTTCTGAATCCCGAGATCAACGAATCCTCAAGATTTTTCTTTCTCTTCTTCGAATTAGTTCGCACAAGGAAGGAAGCGCAGCACTGGGCAAGAAGAGTCCTGACACTGGATGCCACAAAGCAGGCGAGAATCCACGGTCGCGGAAAAAGCTGATTCACAAGTACTGTACTCAAATGCAAGAAAGTTGTGAGCACGGGGGAGAGCTGGGGATCTATCAATGAGCAGCGACTGCGGAGGAGGGAAGGAGGAGGAGGGTTTGGGTAGTGATGAAAGAATACTGAGTACAGGAAGGTTTTATGGAGTACCCGTCGGAAGGAGAGACGAAGAGACCGTACTTGAGCTATGCAGAAAACACGCAAACACTATTGCACTTCAGAACTTGCCAGCAAGACCTTGTTTGCGGTGTGTGAGTAAGAAGAGAGTGCTCAGAGCATAGGAGAGAGTGGTTTTGGATTTCAGATTTCATTCAATAGTAGGTACGATTTTCACGTCTAGGCTTGACAGCAAGGGGTTTCCAGTTTCCACTAGATAGGCTTGACAGCAGGGAGGGAGGGAGGGAGGGAGTGAGCATTTGCTGTTCCAACCCTGCACCCCACCACCCCCTCCCCCTTTGTCGACCCGCCTTCCATTTCCACTTTTACCGATTGTTTTACGTCATTGCTGTGGCCGCTTGAGAAAGAATTTCCATTAACTCATAAAGAATTCCCACAAATGTCTTACTTTATTTGGAACCCTTATATATCTATTCATTATATTATGCATCATGGTAGTTGTGGCTCATACTAATTAGTTGTGGTGACCCCCAAAGTTCAATTTTTTTTTCCTTTTGTGATGGGCATCTTGCTCGAATAAGATTTCCATTAACTTTTAAAAGCTCTGTGAGAACTTTCCTACTCTATTTGGAGGATACCTTCTATCTATCCATGAATCACCCTCTTAGAAAAGAAGAGAGATATTATGTGTAATAGTAGTTGTGACTCATAGTAATTAGTTGTGGAGACCCCTAAATTTCAAAATATATATTCTTTTGTGAGGAATCTTTGATTGGCCCATCACAACAACAAAAGAAAATTCAAGCTTTAGACGGTCTGAAAATAGATATTTTGTAATCTCATTCCTTTGAGTTTTTTATATATGTTACACGAGTAGAACTTAGGGCAAAGGATAAGGGATAAAGTGAGGAACTATTGGGAACATATTAGAGAATGCATTGGGAACTTGGGGAATATGTTGGGAACCCGTTTGGAACTTGATATGAACACAGTGAGAACTTGATGAGAACACATTAGGAACAACAAAAAATCTAACACCCCTAAACTTGGGCCCCCTAGGTGCATACTGCCTCACCTCATTGGCTGCAAGATTTTTTTTGGTCTACCTGTGTTCTTTGCCATTTTTGCCTAAGCCAATGGCAAGGGCATGAACTATGGGTGTCTTTGTGTATATTATGTTGTAGGGGAGGTTCTTGTACAAGTGTGTTCTCCTCAGGGAGGGGTACTTGAGGGCTTGACCCCAAGCATGTTCCTGAACCTCAGGAGAACAAAAGTTTACTCTTACTCCATAAGAGTGGGAGAGAAATTATGAGTAAAGTTTGGCAAGGTTACATCAGAAATTATGCCTACTTGCAAGGGTAAGGTTCCTCTCATTTTTGAGGAGTAGTCTAGGAATACTCCCCCTCCTAGGCCTCATGATGTACATATGTTTAGGTGCATGATAACCTTTTCCTTGGGATTTATGATGCCGTGGTCAGCGACATTCTCCAAATGCAAAGCTGTACATCATGCACTACTGATTTGTAACATGCTGTAGGTGCTTGAATAAGGATTTCCACTAGCACCATGTAGTTTTCAAAAATATACTTTAAGCAACTCAAAACTTATAGTGAAATATTGCCAAAAGGTGACATTGATCCAAATTTCTGGTGAAAATTTCCTGTATTTTCAAAAACAAGTTGCCAAAATTTTGCCCAGTTTTAATCTTTTTGGGAGAGTGCCACCATCACATGCCTGTCTACTGGCTACACATGTAATGGTCCAGTACAAAACTGTTGCCAGTTTTTAAAAAAGGAGCTTGCTGAAAAAAAAAAAAAACTAGGAACAAAATAAATGGACTTGAAGTTTTGATTTTGATGTTATCAACTTATTGGTAGTGTGAAATTTAGAGTCAGATCTCCAGGCTACACAGAAAAAACCATGGAAGGGATCATTGACCTCTCTATCCATGTTTAAAGGGCAGGATGTTCAAGAATACCTGGAGATGGATCTACATGTAGCCCCAGAATCTAAGGGGTCAAGTCCACTTTTGGAGTTTTTGAGTGCCAGTCTTGAGGCTTTATGATCATCACTTTTAGGGTCCTCTTGAGGTTTTCAGTTGTGTAAGAACATTTGTGCTTTCGTTTCAAGGAAAACCTACAGAGTGCGGCCAAACTTTCTTGGGATATGTGAAAGATGCCAATTGGAAAACATACTCCTGAAGACTTGAGCGGATGCAAAGCAGTGTTTCATTTTCGTGTGAAAAGTTGGTTTTTTCCAACCCAAAATTTTAAGTGGCAAATCTCACAAACGGTTTTAGTATTTTTACATGCCCCATTCAACAAAAGGACCCATGGGTATTTCTGGTGTCCTCATGACGGGACAACAAGAGGACACATGTTGCCCCCCTACTCTTGCAAAGAAAGTGACAATTCATTCAACATTTACCTATGTTCAATGTGGATCATTGGAATACAAGCTTGTAAGCCATTGATTTCACATTAATGTCCAGCCAAAATCCCATTTTGCCATGCCTAAAGTTTATACTTTGTGATGTGTAAGTAGTAACACTATGCACACTAGCAATGAACATTTGGTTTTGAGTTGTGGGCACAAGGAGGAGGCAACTCCACATTTATGTTTTCCTTCATAAGTTTACAATTAATGAAGTAGTTCATGTTCCTTGTTGAGCAATGAACAACTAGTGGCAGCTTGGAAATGTTGCATTTTGAGAGATGTTGAAACTTAGTGCAATTGTAGGCTATAATTCTTGTGAATGTTGGAACATGGTGCGGGTTTGGAATTGTTGCACTTTGAAGGACATTAGAACTTAGTGCATTTGCAAGTTATAATTCTTGTGATTGTTGGAACATGGTGCCAGTTTGGCAAGCAATTATAAATTGAGCTACAAAACTTAAGAAGCTCCTAAACTCTAAAGCTTTAAAGTTGTTTTGTGTGCTTGTTTTCTTCATCTCAATTTTCTTGTACCTTGTCCTTCTTATTATTTTTTGTTCCATGTTTTCAATGTTAATGATTTTCTATGTAATGTGTTAGTTGCAACTTGCATTGTGAGGCATGACTCATAAGTACATGCACTATGTTCTTGCAATTTGTGTGGCTTGTTGTTTCATGTGCAACTATTGACACAATTAAATGTAGGTTTCGGTTAATGCAATTTGCACAGTGTACTTTTGAATCATGGTGTGTGATTGTTTTATGTTGCTTGTGATCTACACAACTTTATAAAGTGGATGGTCTTAGTCCATCTAAGGTTTGAGGTTTTTAAATTTTCTATTGTTGGTTGCCAATGCACATGTATGTTTGTTATCCATGGTTCCTCTAGTGTTCAATATTAGATATTTCTTTGGTGCTTGCTTTCCAACAAAAAATTCTTGCCCCTTCAAACTATGTTTCTTGTCATGTACCTAAATCTAATAATAGGAGTGATCAAAGAAACCTTCTTCATGCCACGAATTGTATTTTTTTTCATCTAACATCTTTGACAAATATTTAGATGTTAGGCTTGAAACCTTGTTGTTAATGATGTTGGATTGTTTTTGGTTATTAGATGTCATGTTTGTACTAACATTGAGAAAAAGGAGAAGGTTTTGATTACTAAATGGGACTCTATAAAGAAACATGTATATATAGTACAAGGTTTTGATCATGGATCCAAAATGTATACATGTAAAAAATGAAATTGCATATGTGAAACTTTTTGCAATCAATATCTTCCAATATCTAAATAATGGTCTTGTAATGGAAAATAAATGAAAACTTGTTCAATTTGCATTTGTTTCCATCCTATTGAATAAAAGTAAACCAATGGTTAACTATCAAGATTTTTTATTCATATATGAATTTTTGAAACTTTGATTTAACCCAAAAAACATTGGCATAATGGGGTTGGTTGGGAGATTAATAACACATACCAAATTAAGTTATAAAAGTTATTAAGCTTGTTGTCCAACACCTCAACTTTGTCCTTCTCACTTGTGATGAGGTCACAACCATGGATAACACAAGTTTGGCAAGTGTGCATGGTTACATTGTTTAGGATTGTTGTTGAACATTGTGCAACAAGTGCTAGCTAGATCTAGGGTTAATAGCCTGAATTTTTTAATCATATACTCAATGACACAAGGGGACTTGACACAAGAGGACATTGCTTCAAGCTTAGTGTGTTTTGATGTTGATGGGGGCCATCGCTTTACAAGGCTTTAAATCAAGAATGATGATTCAGATCCAATATGAATATGATCCATTCATCATCAATATTGTGCATTGTATGATTCATCAAACAAATCTTGGGATACAACCCTTTTCAAACCTACCTTTGGTTTTTCGCATTGAATTTTTTTACAATGTTTGTATGGTACTTTAATCATAATCCTAAGAAGCATTTTACCAAATTGGTAAACATCATGGAAACTAAAGGCAACAAAAATTTGCACAACATCAAAATACTTAAATGGATGTTTATGATCAATCCTATCAAATGTGTGTTGTTTGGATATCACACTTTCTTTATGAAAATGGCATTGGATGTGGCACAAACCCTTTATTTGATTTGATTTTTCTTCTTTCATTGACATGAAAACATTGTTGGGGTTGAATGGAGTGATGCCATTGTGAGAGGTAGTGCGTTATTTGAATTATTTTTCACAATTGGGGGATGTTTTTGTTTGTGATGTCATAATGACAATCAAAAAATTTCAAGGGGATGTATACTACATGTACTACAACAATTAGTTTTTTTTTTAAGGTGATGCGTTCATTAATTTTAATGCTTCGATCAACTTTGCTCATGTGAACATATCATCCTTCATTAGATTATAAATCTAAACACATGAATCGACAATTTGGCTTTTGAGTTTGATGCACAACACATTTTGGTCAGGTGCATTCACAAAATAATGAATTGATGTGCACCTTAAGTAAGGACTTAGGTGATTTTTTGTTTTGGAATATTTAATTTGTAAGTTGAAAAAAAAAAACTTCCTTCTGATTAAAAAATATGTTGCACTATATTATTATGTAGAGATATATGTTTAAAAAATCCTAAAATGGTCATTTTCAAGCTTTTTTCAGTCCATTTAAGAGTCCATTAAGTAATAAAATCATTGGTTACAATGCGTACTGATTGATTTTGAGTATTCTATCTTCATTAAATTCATTCAAAATTATTCCACATACTTCCATAATATATTAAAAAGCAAACCATTTAAACATATTAAAAAGATTCCAATATTAGTACAATTTTTGACATTAAAACATGAAAAACCAAGCACTAGTTAAACTTCTTGAGGTCCATTTATTTGTGAATGTACCCAACCACATTTTCTATCAAACGTGGGCATTGTTTTTTCTTACAAAGGACATATATCAAGAGGTGGTTGTGTATGTGAAATGGCAATGTAAATAAGGCCACTCAATTTATTATAAAGTTACAAAGTCAATTGCCTACTCAAGACTTGATGAATGCATTGGGAGTTGTGTACTAGCGATATTGGTTGCAACTACAACCTAAAAAAAGGTTCAATGTTCATTTGGTATTCATCAAGGCAACATTTTGTCAACTTAAAAAATGTAGGACATGATGAAATACGAGGGTTCCAACCTTACTTTCAACTATAGTTCTTGACCAATAAGTTGGCAATGCAAAAACATTTTGATGTGAACCACTAACCAAGTTGTGGAAAACCTTTACTTCCTTTTAGAGTTTTGGAAACAAAATCTTGAAGTAAATTAAGTTGGTTGAACTTGATATTGTGTAAGCAATTGGTTTTGTTGAAGACAAACATTGTGTTTCTACATTAACTTGCATGAAAACTGAACTATCAAATTGATTAACTGTGCATTTGGAGTTTATCATTTGCATGTTCAACCAAAAGTTCTTAAATTTGCAAAACTTTCCTTTTGGAGCAACAATTCAAAATTAGAAGAACATTCGAAACTTGATAGGGTGCAAAGTTGATGGCTGAAAACTAATTCATGCCAAGACTACCAACTTTCACAAATTTTTTTTCTTGTATCCTTCCTATCTCTTCCTCTTTCTTTAAATTTGTTTGGAATCTAAATGCATGGGTATTGTTAGGATGCTTTGAATAGCTTGTTCATACAAGCAACAACAACTAATTATTTTTATCGGTAAGGTGAAGATGTTGCCTTTTATTTCCATGATCTATGCTTTTTGGAATTTGTATCCAACACCCTTGTTTGGGCATGTAAGATTTTTCTTTGCATTCAATGTTATTGACTAATGATTTCTTTTGTGCATGTTAGGCTATATGTTGCAAAAGGCAAGGCTTTTTTCAGTTGAGGTTTGATTCCCCCATATAGCATGTTGTCCAACATTGGATTTAAAATAACATTCATTGGCAAAAAACTGAGGAAAAATGATGAATTGTAGTTGCAATTCTGACTCAGAATAGTTTCCTTCAACAAATCAGAACTAGGTTATGTTAACTAGAATCATGATACTAGGTTTTAAGTCCTAAATGGTTAGCCTGGTGTTAGGGGACTCAACACTAGAGACCTTAACACCAAGTGTGAACACACCTTTACAAGATCTTCAATGTGTTTGAGGCAAAAGATTTGAACTAAAGGATCTTCATAACCTGAAGCCCAATGCCCCAAAATATGCTAATTCTGAAGTACAAGTTCCCAAATTTCTGCAACATTTGATTTGTCCATGACGACATTAATTCTCCGACAAAGGAACTCCAAAGCCCCAAGTTGCAAAGGAAGCAACTTCTAAGACTTTTGCCATCGTCAGGCTTCAGGGTACTCATATCATAGCACGTGATACATACATAGTCTTTGGTGGCTTTTTAAACTTTTGCCCATTACCCGAATAGTCTTATATCACTGTAAACGTTTGACATTTATTTAGTTTGCAGTACAACTTACCCACAGCGGCCCACATCTTACACCAGATATTTCCTAGTGTCTATCCAGCAGTATTTTTACCACTGGCAAAATTTTGCCAGAAGCGAAATTAAAAATTAAAAATTCGAAGAAGAAGTTATTTTGGCGGTTTTCATTCGTCAGATTCGTATAGTTGGTTTTTATTTTGGTAAGCCAAAAATAAACAAGGATGGTTAAAGATTTATACGCTACTTCTGGCTTATAGCCATATTTCTCTAATTATGGTCGCCACTTTGGCTACAAACAAAAATTCCTAAAAATATGCTGGTTTGGGGACCACCTTACCTACACATAAAAAGAAAACTTCCTTTTTGAAGGAAAAAAGTCCCTCCCAGTCTGCAAAACGCATTTATGACGCTCAGGTGCAAAAAGAGCAGTTGTTACTTAACTGACCAATAGGAAACGAACACATATGTCTCATTTGTCAACTCTGAGTCCTTACAGCGCCACGTCTAAGAACTCAAGCTGGAAGGAAGGTAACGTGGCACAATATACAGAGGCACTGTGGTACGGAAATATCTGTGGGTGGAAAGAAGGGCCGGGCAGCTACTTGCACAATTAGAGCAGTTCTTTCCACTAATTTCGTAACTCGGTGTTTTTTGGGGAATTTTTCTTTGTAGCCAATGTGGGGATTATCCATGGGAAAATTTAGCCAAATCTGGCTATAAACCAGAAGTAAAGTTTTAAAATTTAATCATCCTTCCATATTTCTGGCTACACAATGAAAACCAAATATAGGAATCTGACAATCTTTTATTGTTTTTTTCTCCCTCACTTCTGGCCACCAAAAACCTCCAAAATCGCCTCTTCTGCGAATGTTTAATTTTTAATTTATCTTTTTGGCTAAATGTCGCCAGTAAAAATAATGCTCATTTCGTTTTCAATTGAATTCCAAACCCAATCCCTGTTTCCATTAGGCAGAATTTGCCGACGGTTTTTTCCCAAAAATAAAAACGTGACCATCTCCCAAAACGTGATTGGAAAGCACAGACAGGCCGGTCACAAAACGCTGATCAGCTGTAATCCCTGTTTACATTAGGCAGAGTTTTGTGACGGGTTTTCTGAGGAAAACGCGACCATCTCCCAAAACGTGATACACAGGCCCTGTCACAAATCTGATTTGTTGTGAATTACTGTTGTTACTGGCTAGTAAAACCCCTTCCTCAGAGCTATGATTTTCCTATGTGTAGGTAACTATGGAGCTCAGATTTAGCTCCTTTCTAGTGTAGGGCGGGTATACAGCTTGGCCAGTTAGAACTGCTGAATCCAGGTCTGGTTAGTAGAAACCGAACTGGAACCGGATCCAAATTTGTTGAAGAAAAAAGACTAGAACCATGGGGTAAGTAATAAAAGGGTAACCAGAAATTAACTGCCAGGTCCAATCCAGGTTACCCAAAACTGGAACAGAACTGAGTCTGATTTTCATAATCAAAATTGGAACCAGAATCAGAATTTGTTTCTTTGAAAGAACCAGACTTGGAACAGGATTGGAGGTTCCATTGTTATGGGGAACCAAAACCAGAACGCAAACCGTTCCAACTTCTTTTTAAAAACATACAGGAACTGGAGATACTTCATAATAGTCAAGAATCGCCCAACAGTGAACACTGGTTCTTTCTTTACCCTTCAGTTTCTTCTTTCGTCTTGTGGTGATTCACTTGCAATCGAGTTTGTGAGATTTTTACATCGTTGGAGGAGCCTGCCATGCTGCGTGTTAGAGAGCCGCGTTGTTCTATTTACAACTCTTTTCTTTACGCTTCGGTTTCTTCTTTCGTCTTGTGGTGTTCACTTGCAATCGAGTTTGTCAGATTTTTACATCGTCGGAGGAGCCCACCATGCTGCGTGTTAGAGAGCCGCGTTGTTCTATTTACAACTCTTTTCTTTACCCTTCGGTTTCTTCTTTCGTTTTGTGGTGTTCACTTGCAAACGAGTTTGTCAGATTTTTACATCGTCAGAGGAGCCCACCATATATGCTGCGTGTTAGAGAGCCGCGTTGTTCTATTCACTAGTTGTAGTGTTGGATGAGTCATTGCCACCCAATCATCTCAAAGAATAGAATTGAATACATTTGCTAGTTTTAGGTCTATGTTAGGGTCGTCAGGAGTCAGGACTCGGTGCTTCTTCGAATGAGTGAGTGGTGAAGGTGGGTCATGCAGGTACTTATTAACCTTTCATTTTCCTTGTTTTACTGACACAATGCCGTAGGTACCTTATATGGGAGAAAATATCGTCGGAAACTCCTGTGTTCTTAAATGCACTTTGTACCTCATAATGTCAGTTTGAAAGAAATTGGGAGCCCACTTTTCTCTGTACTCGCCGACATGCTTTGGACATTGTTTATGAGAAAGGCTTCAATTTCAACCATCTTTGCTTGTGGAATCTGAATTTTGTGTCAAATAAAATGGCAACATGTCAAAAGACGTGGCAGATAAACTCTAAAGATGTTTATGTTGGTCATTATTAAAAACAATTCTTTATCACAGTTTTTTTTAGAGACAATAGTTTGAATATCTCATGGGTGGATATCATTATTGTAACTGTGGTGTACTTCTGGAAATATTATAAATATTGAAATAAGGTCTCTAAGCTAATTAAAGATTGAAAGTGTATTTATATTATGATCTAATAAATACAATGCACATGTTAATGCTGAGAATCAAATGGAATAATAATATTTTAACTGGGGTATTGGCTATCAAGCAACATTTATGAAGACGACGTTGATGTGACGAAACACTTCTGAATTTTGCAGGGCCCATTTTTTTCGTCCATTTTTGAGGATATTTCACTAATAAAAAGAACATTGGTTCTTATACAGCCACAGTTCAAAAGGGCGCATGGGCAAAAGTACATCGTTCATCTGTCCTTGTAGCATTGATTCTTATTGAAAACACGTTTCCTTATAAATCCAATAAACAAACCCAAGTGAACCTGCACCCATGAATGCACCAATGTGGATGGATGGTGATTGAATTCAATTTTTTTTCATTGGGTTTTTGTCCCCATTCAATCACCCTTTTCCCTTGGTTAGCACAATTAGTCTATTTATTGATGAACTTCCTTACATTTTTTTTCAAAAAAAAAATGATATTTTCAAAAGCTCACCTACCTATTAACCTCCTTTTTGGCCCTACCTACCAAATAATATGACAATCGCCTTGCCATACATAATGATGTACTTGCCTAGACTACTTAAGACAACCTAATTGCCCTTTATTTACCAACATAAAAAAAGACCCAATGAATGCCACCATTCAACATATAGATATTGCAAAAGCCTTATGATCCTTGACTTAAGAAAACCATATAACCTCCCATGATAATGCAAAACAAGTCCAAAATATAGGTATTTCAGTATGTCTAACATTGGAAGGGCATCTTTTGGTTTTTATCCTCTTCTTTTTTTTACTTTGATTTTTTTCATTTTTTTTCCTTCTTCTTCTCTTTGTTGACTTTTATAATTTTTTCTTCTTCTTCATACCCTATTTTTCTTCATTTTCTCTTTTTCTTTTACTTTTGCTTCACAATTGTGTTTGCATTCAAAAAAAAAGAAAAGGAAGTGATGACTAACTTTACAAAATTTGCCCCCACCTATGCAAACCAAGGTGACAAAGATGAAAAGGAGCTCCAAGACCCGATTAGTGCTACCTCTGCAACAACAAAAACCAAAAAAACAACCATGAGTTCCACATAACTTCCTCCCCCTCCCCCCCCCCCCCCCAAACTAAGATGACAACAATGTCAAAAAGTTCAAGTTTAACAACAAGTTCCACATAACTCACCCTTGTCCTTGCAAACCAAGACAACAACAATGAGAAGCTCAAGCTCCCCACTGCCACATGTGCAACAAGAAAAAAAAAGAAGGGGACAAGCTCTGCAAAGTTCACCCTTGACCTTGCAATTAACGAAAACAATGATGATGAGGAGCACCTCAAGCTCCCCACCACCACCTTAGGAAAAAACACCAAAATAAACAAAAACAGGCTAATGACAAGCTTGTTCTAACCCCTACAAACGAAGATGACAACAATGAAACACTTGAACTACCATTTGTTATTTTTGAAACAAAAAGTGGTAAGCTCTACAAAGCTCTCATCAACACCTAGAAAACCAAGAAAATAACAATAAAGAACTCAAGCTTTCTATTACCACCTTTGAAAAAATGAAAAAAACACACCTCAACTACAAGGGGTTGAATGTTGACTACTCACATCAACACTTAGATTATAAAAATAAAACACAACAACAAATGAAGTCAACTTTAATTTGTATCAAAAGTTGGAATTTTTTTATATAAAAAGCTTGAGGGGGATATTTAGGTAAAGTTTGGGATCTACATGCGTTAAATGACCATTTTGAAGGGGTATTAGATAATTGTTCAACCTAGTTTTTATCACCTTATTATTGTTTAATTTCCTAATATATACATATTAAAACCACCCTATATAAATTATAATTCATCATTTCAGATTATTATGTACCCTATATTATAATTAAATTGATTATTTGAATGAAATGTACCTTATTTTTTAACTAATTAACGTATTTTTTTACCCAACAACCACCAATATTACACCTTATATTTTTATGCACGTATTTTCTATTTCTTTTTACCAATGTCCCCTTATGATTAAAAGATGATTCAACAAAAATTGGAACTTACCTAATGCTAAAAACTTGAAGGAACATGTTGTAACTTAGAAGTAAAATTGGGGCAAGTGTGAACTTGGAACAAAAATGCACAAGAATGGTGGAGGTGCAAAAAATGTGAATAAAAAAAGGGAGGGGAGGAGGGTATGGGTTTATACTTAAACCCTTTAATAGCAAGGCACCTGGGGGTGCATTCACAATCTAATGACTCACAATAAGTCTAACCACTCTTGAAAAATCTATGACTTTTGGTTTAATTTAATATAAAAATTGGAATGGCTCAAAAAATTTATGGGATCTAAGTATTATAAAAAAATTGTGACATGTGAAATTTTCAAAATTTTCTGATAATATTACAAGGTCCAAAAAAAACTAATTTAACATTATAACCAATCTTTACTATGTTGAAATGAACTTAAACATGTTTGGTTTTATAACATGGATTTTCCAAGAATCAAGCCCTTGAAACACAGAAAGAAAAATCACATGAATAAACACATTTGGGAAATAGTGAAGTGCATTGTTGCTTCTTTAGAAAGTAAGGATAATAATTCTCACAATGATATTTTTTACACACCATCTACTAGTCCTTCAAAACACATTTTAATTAAGCTCGAAAAATGCATGAAAATCGATTGGAGCAAAAGGTGGGCATGTATTTTGGCTGATTATCATATGAAAACTTTTGATCAACTTGTGTATCTTGAAGAAAATAAATGGTGTATTCTGCCTTAATGCACATTGAAACCTACAAAGAAGGTGTCCTACAAACTATCATGCGCATACTTAACTATTGGCAATGGATCCTCATGGGCAACAACGAAGGTTGATAGTTGATTTGTGAGTTCATCATCCACAAAGATATTGATATCCTTTGTTAAGGTTCAATTTGAATTTCAAGTTTGGACCAAAGTTCTTTGGTATTTATTTCAAAATATTTTCATTGTTTTGGACGTTCATAAAGTGTTGTTACAAACATTTTGCAAACCATCATGTCTTATAAGTCCCTTCAATTGTGTTCTCCAACTATTAGGTTTTTTTGTTCTCCAACTATTAGGTTTTTTTGGACACCTTTATGCCTCATACCATTAGAAATGCCTCTTTTTTATGTTTATCATTGCTACTACTATACGTTGTGTCTTTGGGGTACATTGCATGACTTTTTGCAGAGACCTTGAGCTACAGGTTGCATCTTTTATTAAATTGCTTACATGTGTTTAAGTTCCTATGGCGATGAAATTTAAATTACAAGCACAACCATATCAAGGTCAATTACAAAAGATGTTTATTTTGTGTTACTTGAAGTCTAACATAATTTAAGCTATTTATTTTGGTGTTTTCAGCATTATGAATATTGTTTAGCTAGTATATTAAGGTGGTTGTGATTTCTTCTCATTATGGTTTGCCCAATTTCTTGTTGTAGTCATGTTTCAAGAATACTATAAACCTCCCTTTTGCTTAATTCCTAAATTTACATAATTTTGCATTATCTAAATGACTTAGGTTTGTTTAATCTTACAATAGAGTTGGGTGCTTTTCTTTACAAAATGATTTGTGGATATTCTAGAAAAGTTTTAAAAACCATCAGCCAACTTCATTACATGAAGAGTCTTCCTTCCAAGAAAGCTAGATGTACTTCCAACACTTGCTCACATGTGGCTTTGGAGTTCTTGATTTAAGTCTTGGTTTGAAATTCTAAATTCACTTATTTTGTATGTTTGTTGCTTGCCCATTTTTTTGCATTCCAAAAAGTTGACCATGTTTCCATATCTCAATTTTTTTTTTGAAAATGAGATGGTTTCAAGCACATCAAATATGTAAGGTTCAAAACCTTGCAATTTAAAATTTCAAAAATTTGAATGTCATAATTGGGATACATCAAAATTTGTAAGAATGTGATGCTAGAGGCATTATGGTTTAAGTGGATTCCAAATGCTTGGGTCTTTGTTGAAATGGGTATCAAATATGTTTTCAATGTCCTTTTGAATTTGCAAATTTGGGGTCCTAAAGTTCTTGTGACAACATGGGCTTAAATACCAATTATATCCTTGTTATGTCTTAAATTCCATTTGGGTTCTACTCTATAAATTAGACAACTTCAAACACATGATCCAAGTTTCAAAACCTTGTTTTTCTATGAATTATTGGGATGCAGCAAATTTCTATAAATGTTGGAAAGTGTTGTTAACACTGGATTTTGATATTTGGTAAATAATGAATGTTTGTTCACACTAATCTTGTAGGTCATTCAATGCCACCATAGCTAAGCACCAAAAAAATCTCAAACTCATAGGAAGGCCCACGATGATTGAATTTTCCATTCAAGATATTATGCCTAAACAACAAGCAAAAAGACAAGCATACCAAAATGGGTATGCCAAGAATAAAAGTGTTAACACAAGTGAACACATAAAAAGGTGTTGACAAACATTATGAGAAAATATGATGTTTTGCACATTACAAAAAATTTGTAAATCAACAACTAGATTAAGAACTAATTTTTATTCATAATTACCATATGTGACTTTTACAAGGCCTAGTGCCCTTGAACAAGTCGCATAAAATTCTAGTTGCAAAAGACAAATACATGGCACCAAGTCACAATGATAGTCACATGAAGATGTGACTTACATGGACTTTTCATTCATCCAAACCAACTTACATGGCATCATCATTTTGCAACTAATTTTACAACTAAGCAATGTGGTCACATTATTTATATTATTTAAATATTTATTATGTAGATATTAATATATATTACATATATTAATATTATTGATAATTTCAAGCTATATGATGTTGCCACGTGTCATTACCTAAATTAATTATTTAAAACTAGTTTAGGTCAATAAGTAGACCACCTATTGTGCCTACCTAAACCAACCTAGTAGGCACCTAGCCTAAGTTGGCTATGTAGGTATCAAATATTTGGTTAAGATACCACCAATGACCACAAACCCATGTCAATTGTGGGAATTGATTCCTTGAACCCCAAGGATAGATATCAACTCCTTTACAAGAAAGTCACTTTACTTGTTGTAACAAAATAGTAGTGTGCATTCTATTTCACCTTCTTCATTTAAAACAATACACAAAACATCATTTTTTATATTTGATATTTATCTTAATACAATTTTTTCCACTAATAAGATTAAAATTTAATCTTAAAGCTCTTTCAATAATGTACACAACTATATTTTTTTCATTTTAAAAATATAAATTGAGTCGAAAAGAAAAATGTTTGAATTTTGTTATTGAATGCCATTTCAACAACCATTCCTTGAGAAAAATAAATGCAAGCACATTATTTATAAATGGATTATATATATATATATATATATATATCATATCTTAAACCTTCATTTAATTCTAAAATTTTAAGATAAATGATATTTGTACCAACAAAATG
>Ga0209208_10002941_pt1 | contig 24510 bp, 22 predicted proteins | sample S1TSphfallax_3_FD_187694 | JGI IMG/M metagenome (GOLD analysis project Ga0209208, IMG submission 187694) | Host-associated microbial communities from peat moss isolated from Minnesota, USA - S1T2_Fd - Sphagnum fallax MG (SPAdes) (version 2) | ecosystem: Host-associated > Plants > Peat moss >...
TTTTTTTTTTTTTTTTTTGCCACAACCAAATGACATATTACAAACACTAAAATACACACATGTTATTATTATTGATGAAATGTCAATGATGACTAGTACTATTTTATGTGCAATTGAACAACAATTAAAACAAGCTCAAGGTAATATGAATCCATTTCCAAATGTTTTACTATTATCAATAAGTGATTTGGCACAATTACTTGTGATATGTAGATATTCATTTTAAAAAAAAATTATATTGTAAAATTTGTCACATTTCGATGGCTCCATGTTGGTCAATGGCAACTCATCATGTTTTAACAAGTACTATTAGACATTCTATAAATCCTTTTTTTTTTTTCAAATTTTAAATAATATTTGTTTTAAACAACCAACACAAAATGACATTGATCATATGCTTTCAAGTTGTTATGTTTTAGAAAAGGATTGGTTATCGCACATTGATTGTGGCACAACTATTTTATGTTCACATCAAGAAGATGTTGATAAATATAACGATTTATTGATACATAATTTTTTTCCTTCAAACAAGTTTTTTGATGTAACAATGGAAACTGATGCTTTGGATATTGAAAATGTAAAAACTTGGTTGCATGATCCAAAATTTAATCATATTAAATATGTAGCTATTGGAACAACTATTATGCTTATAGAATATATAAATATTTCAAAAGGAGGTGTAAATGGAACCATTTCCATGATAACTTCTATTGGATTTAACAATGATAAAATGGTTACAAGTATTACTAAAACAATTTCAGCACCAATATGTTTTTGACATAGTGGTTTGTGGAACTACTCAAAGTCAACTAACGGAGTTGTCATCATAATCCAACATGTTTGAACTTTTTGGAATCTTTGGAGATTTTTCTACCTCCCATTCAACCTATGGGCTTCACAATTCAAATCCCAAAATGCTATCAAGGTAGGCCATTCTCTCATATTTTAGACTTGGAAAGAATTAAAAATTATGTGACATAACAACTACCATTGTACCATCCATTTCAAACTTGTTATGGCTTGGTTGTGGATGAACCACAACCAAGGTCAACCTTGGTAACCTATCCTACAAACCTTCCTATTTTTGTTGCACATTGTGTAGTTATCTATTGTAAATAACATAGGCAATTAGGTAAAGAATAGGGTAGAAGCACTTATCTACCAAACCCCATGACCAAATGCCCTAATGGAGCAAAGATGGCCTATGACCAAACATATACCCATTTACAATCATTCAACCCTTAGCCTAATACCAAATGCGTGGTGGAAGAAGAACGTGATTTGCATTTATCAAGCATTTGACGAGGGATATATAATACATGTTTAATTGTGGGCATGACCCCATCCCATTTTCAACAAATGATGACCTCTTTGGAAAATTGGGTTCTTGGTAATGGGGTTTGGAAATCGCAATCATGTTCATAGGTGTGCACATGAATGAAAATGAGACCCAAAAGAATGGGAGGATAAGTGTTTAGAGATAGGTGATTGTAAAGTTTTAGGATTTAAGGTGTTCATTATACATATGTGGGTGCCTTTAATGAAGGGGGAGGGTGTGGGAAACCTCTAGATTGTTATAGGCTTGAATAATATTATAAAAATTTACAAGGATGGGACGGTAAGTGTTTGGAAATAAATGATTTTAAAGTTGATTTAAGGTTTGAAGTGTTTATTATATAAATGTGGGCACCCCTAATAAAAGTGGAGGGTGTGGGAAATTTCAAGATTGTTTTCCAAAGTTCGTAAATATTAAATGTTTGGTTAAAGGATTGTTTGAAGCAAATTCGCAATTTACAAATCATTGTAATTCATTATGGGATGAAAATTGTTCAGTGGTGAAGCAAATTGAGAACAACAAAGACCTTTATTAGTATTTTATTGCCTGCATTTCCCACTAAAAATATAATAAAAAAATTTAGTACAAGAGTGTCTCCATACACTAGCATTCTCTAGTTTTTTCATTAAAGAGGAATCATGTCCAAAATTCCATAATATGTTGAACATGGACTACAAAAAAAATTTAAACTTTTAGTTCCTAGAGCCATAGGAATAAGATCAATATTGTATGCAAATTGGGTTGAGTTTAGGAAAAAAACTAGTGAGTAGTTAAAGGTGAAGGTAAACAAAAAGGTTAAATGTAGTATAATTGCAATTGGAAGATGTGAAAGTAAAGGAAAAGGTTGAGTGCAACAAAACTATAGTTCAAGAGGTGACAACAAAGGAATAACTTGTTGATGTGCAAATAGATCCTACATCTGATGCATACATTTTTTCATGTATACACAAGGTTTACAATGAGAAGTTTAGGAGGTATGTGTACTACTATTGGGTTGCTAAACATGTAAAGGCTCCAACGGTTGAAAAGAAAGTGGCCTCTTGTAGCTTCCAACATGGTCAACAACATTGCAACTTGAGATTTGCATTGACAACATGCACATCAACCACATACGAAGGCTTAATTTGGGAAGATTTTGCAAATTTTTTCAATTTAATTTCAAATGCTAGAGGAGAGAAATAACTTTATGCTTTTGACATTTACCTTCCACTAACTATATTTTTGTGGTCTTGGTTTAATTTTAGGGAGAAGAAGGGAATACCACTTGTTGGTCTTGAATGAGGAACCCCCAATTTGGTGGAGGTTAGGGCTAGGAAGATCAAATCAACCATGATGATGCATGTGCCACATAAAACAAGGTATAGCATGCTAGATCAACAAGTTGTGAACAAGGCAAACATTCCTCCTCAACTTGGAACACAATGACACCAAAAATTTAAAACAAGAACAATTAGAGGCACAATCATAATTACAAGAGGTGGCTATAGCAAGCACACCAAGTTAGATTATAAATGCTAACCTTAGATTATAATGAAACCCTTCACATACTTCTCATGCATTATAGCCTATGGATGTGAATTATTTTAACCATTTAAGTCAACCTTCAAAAAATAAAAAAATAAAAACATGGTTAAAATTAATCATAAAATACAAGACATGGCTACAATGGATAATTGGGTGGACAAAGTTTTAGACCAATTGATGTCCAAGAAAAATATCAAATTTGGGTTAAGGCTATTGAAATTTAGCTTTTTAATTCCAAGGCCACGGATGAAAGGACCAAACCTAATGCTAAAAACCATGGGTGTATCAAACAATGATAATGACAATTCAAATGATGCAGCCAATGGAAGTCAATGGTGGGAACATGGAACATGCATCAAACCAACCGACAAGTTGGTTAGTTCACCTTCTGGAGCACTTTTAATGTTAAGACAAACCACAAGCAACCTGGATTCACAAGACTCACCACGGCCCGGACTCGGGGGAAACCACCACCTTCCTCCACATAGTATTTTCTGCGTCTCTCCTCGGCACCTACATCCGAATGATTTTTTGTCCCAAGACTCCCAAGGGGGAGTCCCGAAACTGTTTCAGTTTGGACTCCTGAAACTTTGCAAGTTCATAACTCTTTGCTCAGACCTCCAATTGGGATGAGGTCTAAAGCAAACTTGTAGCTCTCCTTAAGAGCTTTCTAACGGTGTGTCACACTTCCCTTTCACACACCGAGGTCGGGTTAATTCCTGACTTTTAATGGTCGGGAGTCAAATTGCTAGTTTGACTCCTGACCCTTCTTTTTGCCATAACTTGTGCTGCAGATGTCCAAATGGCTTATGCGAGGCCATTTTCGACATCTACACTTTGATAGCTTTCCAATGATATAAAAAATGTTTCAAGGTGAAGTGTTTTGACCCCTGCAATCGAACTCTGAAATTTCGGAAGTCTCGACGGACTCCCAAGTCCCCATTTCGGGAGTGTGAGTGTCATCCTCACTCCTACAAAAGTGGGGTTGTGACAAACAAGAAAGATTGAATTTTTAGTAGATTACAATAGGTCACATGTTATAACATCTAATGAATGTTTGGAAATTCTACAATGAAAGGTTACAGAAAAGGAAACAATAAAATAAATAAAAGAAACTAAGAAATAGGAAAGGGAGGAAAGGAAAATTCAACAAGTGACCAAATCAACTATCGTAACAAACAAACTAGGAGAAAGGTAAGTTGAAAGACATGCAAAAACAATCTTCAACAAAACTTGGTCTACCCAAGTTATCAAAGAATTAGGGGAAAGATTCCACCATAACATTGAGCTTTTTAGGTTGGTTTAAGGGTTGTTCCAATAGGGGGTTCTTCTTTGAACTTTGACATTATAACATTGATTCAAAGAGAGGTTAAAACAAGGACACAAACTTAGATGCATGTGAAACAAGAAGTTAGAAACAAGAACAAATAAAAGGCAACTAAGTGTTCTCCTTACAAAACAACAACAAATCAATGGGATATCTTCATGATTATTGTGTAAAGACCTACATCACAAACAAAGAAATAGGTCATGGAACTATTAACAAGCAAAAATATCAACATAAAAATCAAATGTTGTAGTAATAATAAGGGACGAAAAACCCTAGATGACCATAAAGAATGTGAGTGATGAAAAGACAAAACACAACTAAACCAAAGCCATGAAGAATGATAATGTTGTCGGAATGCAAGCCTTGGAGTCTAGATGGGATTCATGGGAGGCCTAACAATAGAATGGCACTAATGGTAACTAGTTAAAAATTTAGGATTAACTAAACACTTTACACCTCATCATTGTTGATGGGAGTCACTTATTTGACACTTGATTTCCATCGTTGGTGGTTGATGAACAATTTTCCATGATAAAGTTTTTTTTTTGGTTTTCTTTTACAAGAGGAAGAGGGGGGGAGAACCAATGAATTAGCAACTAGTTTGTTGAGTGCCAATTCATTGAGTGCCAATTCATTGAACGTGGAAATATGAGTTGCTAGCCACCTAAATGTGATGAAAACTTGCCAATGATCAATAAAACAAAGTATTGACAGAAAGAGGGGGAACAAAAAAATACAAGATGAAAAAACCTAAGTCCTTGCAAATGAAGAATCCTCCAAAGAGGGTGAATCACAAGAGGAACAGGAACAAATCAAACCCCTCTCGCCCTCCCCCCACCAGCCCCTTTCATGAGAAGCATATCAGATAAGGAGAACCTAAATGCTAATGCATTGAACTAAGGATAGTTCATTGAGTTAGAAGTAGAAACAATGTTCATCTTGGGCCGATTCTGCCATTTAAGATGGCATGAAAAGCTGCCGAATCTGCAGGTGCGGACCATTTCCGGTTCAGAGAACTTGGACTTCATCCTCGTTCCTCTCCTACTATGGCTTTGGTTCAGAGAACTTGAGCTTCAACCTCGTTCCCCGACCACCACTACACTTGGGGTTCAGAGAACTTGGTCTTTGTCCGTATTCGGTTCGATCTCCGCTCTGCGTGGTTCAGAGAACCTGGGGGCCTTGCACGCGTTCCCTTCGATCTCTCCATTCTAGTTGGTGCAGAGAACTTGGGCTTTGCCGTTGTTCCCATGGCCATCCTCTCTGCAAGGTTTGTAGAACGTGGGGGTTTTCATCAACGTTCCCGTCACCTCTTAGGTACCTTATCATCATGTGTAGCCCGATATGTATGGGTAGTTCTCATTGGGTTACCGATCACCTCTCAACACTTGTCAAACCAAACACTTGTCCAACCCAGGGTTGGGTAAGTTTCTCATCCAATTGGATGCTGAGTCTGGAGTCTGGAGCAGCACTTGGAGCGTTCCACTCTGTGGATGGAATGACTGCACGATTTGTAAATGGATGGGGGGTTTGTTGAGTCTTGAACACTGGGAGCTTTCCACCAGTGGATGGATGATACCACCCAGGGGTAGGTTTCTCATCCAGTGGAAGAATCTGGAACACTTGGAGCTTAACCTCCAGTGGATGGATAGATGGATGGATGGCTTGATTAACGACATAATCGGGATTGGGTTCCTCATCCAGTGGAAGAACCTGGAACATTTGGAGCTTTCCACCCGTGGATGGATGACTGAATGATTTGTAATGGACGGGGGCTTGAGTCTGGAACAGTTGCAGCTTTCCACCGCTGGATTGGATAGCTGGATGGATGATTTGTAATGGATGTGGGTTTTGTGTTGGAGAGAGCGTACGTGCGTGCGTGCTTGCTTGCTGCAGCGTGGCATCAGTCACGTCAAGTCCTTCCTTCACCGCCCCGGTGAGCGCGCGAGCGAGAGAGAGAGAGAGAGAGAGAGAGAGAGAGTTCTAGAGTCGCGTAGCTGAGAGCGCGTACGAGGACGTGAGATTGTGATTTCCACTCCAAAGATATTGGTGGCAGGCAAAAAGATCAGAGGTTTGTAATTTTTTCTCTGATTTCTCTCGCTTTTCAATCCTTTCTCTGCTCCACTTCCTTAATGCCGTGGCTAATTTGTTTCTTCTCTGTTTTTTCTTGGTTTCAATCTTTTCTCTCCACTCCTGGTCGTGCCTACCTTGCTGTGGCGGGGACCGGGTTTCTTTGTTTTTTTGGTTTAGGATTTCCGGCTGACACTATTTCATGAATCGAATTCTTGAGGGAAAGAGAAGAGAAGCAGCTTGCGTACTTGCGCGAAGGTTTTTTGTTTTGTTGGTCCTCTGTGGGCATTAGAAGCGAAAAATGACATCGCAGCTGACATGTCCATGTTAATCTGTAGTTATTAGAAGCAGTGTTTGCTTGGCGGGGTTTGTATCTTGACTGAACCAGGAACTGCTGTGACTTGCTGCAGGAAAGTTCTCTTTCTATTCGACCTCGTATTGTGTTCAAAGTTTGTCACCAGTGCGACGTTGGAGCTGCTGAGTGTTCTAGATTCATTACAGAGTCCTTCCTGCGCTAATATTCTAGGGCAGATGGAAGGAGTTTGGACCAGGGGGGCAGTTTTGATGCCACACACATGTTTGTCTGTAAGTAAGGCATTTGCATCTGTTAACACTGTGTCTCATCCGCAATTGCCCCTTCCGATAGTAGCCTTAGATAGTGCATCATCATCGACTGGGATTGTCTCCCACGGTCTCACAAGTACCAGAGCATCTAACTGCAGGCCGAAATATCGCAGTCCTCAGACTGTTGCTTTTCTAGCCACATCAGGTACTGGTCATGATGTCTTAGTGAGCCCTCATGAAGTTCATAAAAACCAGAAACTGCTGCAGCCAAATAAAGGGAGGAAAGTAAGAGGTTCAGGTGCCGCATTACACCCAGTTTCTTCACCTCCTCCTGTAGATACAATCGACCTAGAAGCAACAGCTACACTTTTAGAACATGTTTACAAAGATAGTTTGTCAGATGCATTGGAAAACTCCTTTAGACAGCCCTCCTTTGATCTCCTGGTCAGTGATTTGGACACCAAGTCAAGGGTACTCTCAAATGTGAATAATATTCATGATTCTCAAGTCTGCAATGAACCCTCTTCCGATGGTGCCCCAAAGTTAACCAAGAAAACTCAAGTTAGAAAAGCAAATACAGCTGGTGAGCAGCAGATCATGAAAGCTATCAAAAGCCCCTCTGTGAAGAAGATTAGAAAGAAAAGCCTCACAGTTCCTTCAAAATTGGCAAAGACATTGGTGTCAGATGCAGTGGGGGGCAAGCGGCGTTCAAGCTTGCTGACTCGAATTGCGATGAGGAAGAGAAAGGCAAGAAATTCTGGGAATTGGATTGGCCATGTTGCTGCTGGTATGGAAGGTTGGCAATGTGATCTGTGGTCATCTGAAGCAGAGCAGCTAATCAATAAATATAACACATCACTAGATCTTACTCCACCTCTTTGGGACAAATTACCAGGTGGACTCCTTACTGCAACTGAGGAACGCTCACTTGCAACTCTTTTAAAACCAGTGAAGGTGTGTTGACTTCTTTTGCTTGAGATATCATGGTTATGATTCAGGCACTTTTGGCTGGCCATGATGTGAGTATGCCCTCCTTGGAATATACAAGACATTATGGTCAATATGTTAGAGTGATGTATTTGTCAGACTTGCAGTTCCAGATTATGGTCAACCACAAAGGGGGCAAGAGACTTAATTTGCTTGGCTTAGTTTTATGTATATTGTGAGGATCACTGTTTATGGTAAGCCAAAAGAGTGATTGAAATAAGCCTCACTTGATATTTGCAAAATTTTGACAGACTACATATCATCACTAAATTGTGGATAGTGTGTTGCATTTCTCTACTACTTGATAATTTGTTCTCTTTGGGTTCCTTTGCTCCTTCTCTGCCAGTAGCATAATGTCTATGTTGTTTCTGGTAATGTGCAGCAACTCCAAAAGTTGCGAGAGGAGTTGAGGGATGTCATTGGACAAGAACCTACAGATGAGCAGTGGGCATCTGCTGCTAAACTGGATAAACAAACATTGAAGCGTCAACTTCTATTAAGCCGTGCAGCACGAAATAAGCTTATCCAAGTGAGCATGATTGAACATTTTACCTTATCTTGCAGTAAATTTTGTACTAGTTTTATATTATTTGTATGAACCTAATGGTTTGGGCTAACTGCACAATGGTGAATCTGATATGAAATATGATGGTTCAAGGCTCTTTAAGTTGGGTGCTTGCTGTATGCACATTATGTAATATGTACAATTTAATCCTATCTAGAATAATTAAGAAAATTTATGCCTAGTTCTTATGTTAGAAACAAGAGTCCTACATGTGGTTATCTTTTTCCTATTGTTATGTTTTCTTTTAAGGTTTTGAACATTTGTATGTCCATTGCCGTTGTTCAAAATGCTTCCTCAATTCTGTTTTGTGGTCTTGTTTTCTCTTTTCTTTAGGGTGGGGTTTCATCTTTTTCATGCTTGCTGATTGGTTGCTGTTATATTGTCAGATATGAAATATCCATAAATTTGTTATTAGGTTGTCTCTTCATTCTTGTCAGGTTACCTTCAACCATAAGTACCTATTAATAATTTCCCAATACTTATATGGAGATATTATGATTTCTTGTGCAGCATAATCTGCGCTTGGTTTTGTCCCAGGCACACAAGTATTATAAGGGGAACATGAGTTTCTCTCTCCATGATCTGTGTCAAGAAGGTGTCTTGGGTTTGATGCACAGTGTTGATAAGTTTGATCCCACAAAAGGATATAGATTTTCAACATATGCTATTTACTGGATACGAAATTCTATACTACGGGCACAGACAAAGTCTGGGCACATGGTGCGGTCACCAATCAATGTATCTATGGTGAGTCTCGATTTTTCTTGTCCCATTTCCTTAATTTGGATTGGCTTAATGTGATAGCTTCCCTGGGGGAAGATACGTTGATGAATGAAGTTACATCATGAGCAGGAGGTTACTATAGATATTATTAGATGTGGTGTTAGAGATGTTCACTGTCAAGGTTTCTTTATTTCTGATTTGGATTCTCTAATGTTGCAGCAAAAGTTTAACATTGATTGTGGAAAGTTTGAGCAGGAGGTTTCTGTAAATGTTATTATATGTTGTGTCAGAGATGTTGAGCACCCAGGTTTTGTCATCTCTGATTGGGATTCTCTAATGTTTGCAGCAAAAGGTTAACATTAAACGTGCAAAGTTGGACCTTGCACTTGAGTTGGGGAGAAGTCCAACAAGTAAAGAAGTTATGCAGCAGTTAGGGTTAGGCGTTGATCGCTACCATGATATTTTGCGAACAACTATGCAGACAACATCTTTGCACTTGAGAGATAGAATTACTGGAGAGGAGAAGATAGACAATCTAGCTGACACAGATGATGCAAGTTCCATGATGTTGGGAGGAAGAAATATGCTTCGTGCTGGAGTGGATGATGTGGTAAGTCATTTTCTCTTCACTTTTGCCTCTTTTACTCAACAGTTGAGAATGCTTCCCACATGTGAATGTAGGTGTGTTTTATAAGCCAATTGATTTTTCTTTGAATAGGATGCATGAAGTTTTGGGCAGTGCAGTGTCAAAGCTATTACTTTTACCTCAGCAGAGTAGATTTGGCTGATAGTTTTGTATGAGATATTTCCACATACTTAAACATTTCATACTCTTTTGCTTGAAGCATGATAAGTGCTGACATGTGGGCTTGTGTGGAGCAGCTGGATTCATTGAAACCCAAGGAGAATTTGGTACTGAGGCAAAGATTTGGACTAGATGGTAAAGGCCAGCGTTCTCTTTCAGAAGTTGGCCACAACCTGAACCTCTCCAGAGAAATGGTGAGGAGATACGAACTCCAGGGTCTAATGAGGATGAAGCACCCAACTCGGGTAGAGTACCTTCGCAAATATCTAGTATAGCTGAGCAAATAAAATAGGTGATGCTGATGAGCATAATATATGCAGTATTCTTTTAACCAAAATTATATTTCAAGGATGGGATGTCAACAAGGTCTTATTTCTGCAGACCTCCACCCAAAAACTTGATCATTGTAATGTTATGATCAGGATTGAGTAAAGGAGGCATTGAGATTGTGCACTACACAGACTACCATCAGTCTAGCATATACTCTGGCTGTTTCTTAGTCCTGGAGGAATTTGATTGTTGTCATGTTCTTTGGTGGTTAAGAAATTCTCTGGTTTGGTGATTTTCTCATGAGAAATTATTGTGCTTGTTTCAAACCACCATCATCCAATTTGATTTACTTATTAGTGCAATCTCTCCTACGGCCCACTATGACAATTGGCATTTAATGCTTAATTAATCTCGGGGATAGTTGCCAAGGGACCTCATTAAAGAGTTTGACAAAAGCACCCTTGTACATTACATTTCTTAGTGGGTATAGGGTTTCTTGGTCCCACCAAGAAATATATAGGTGGCGGTGGGAGAGAAATGGCATTGGGGTCTATTTTGGACGTTGTAGAGGTATTGCATTTGGGTCAACTAGGGATGATCTTGGATCACAAGGAGCAAGAGAGAGAAAAATAGCAATTGCCAATGTTTTTGCAAGGAACGATGTTTTCATCAATGGTGCAACAAGTGCAATTGCCATTGCAAGATTTCTCTCTTTGCTTGATCACAAAATCAATAGTAGCAACTCCACCACCACATGGAGAAGAGGGAGGTCAATTAGGAGGAGCTTGTTGCTACTATGTGCACTTGAAATTCCAACTTTTGCAAAACACAACACCTCTTCCCAAAGCGCACAAGATTGAAATAGAGGTGGCATTTAGAGATCACAAAAATTGTAAACTTTCTTGTGTTGTTCCTCTCTTTGTGTTTGTCTATAAACCCTAAACCCTTCTTCTTGCAGTAGATGTAGTTAGTTTATTTGTCGAAAGGTTTTGACCTAAATATCATCAAAAGAAAATTAAAAAATTGGTCACCTTCCATGCAAGGCACATAACTTTATAAAGGCTTCCTATATGATTAAACTATATGATTTGAAAGGAAGGTTTTTTTATAATCCCTATAGGTTAGAAAAAAATGGTGGTGGGAGTTTTTTTTGGATCCTTCGCAATGAAGGGATCATTGATAAAAAAAAGGTAATGGAACATCAATCGCATCGAGTTCACATGTTTTGTTGATTGACTATTGTTGTTCTTTCTTGGTTGTTAACATGTTGTGGTTTAAACATTAGCATAAATGCTTTCACATCCTTTGCATTGATGGGATAATAATAATAGGGGTGGAGAAGGTAAATAAATGCAATATGTTGATGAAGAAGGTCAATGCAATTTTCTCTATTATTATGATAACATTTATGTCTAGGATGTGAAAAATGCATAATTGTTATAATATCTTGTCACATAATTTGTGTTCTAATCTATACTTTATGAATTTTGTAGAAAGAACATAAAATTGCATAAATTCTAAACTACAACTTCTATTGTACGATTTTTACACACAATTTTACTTCAAAAACAAAAGTTTGCACCAATGTTCTTTTTCATTCAAAACATAAAGTTATATGCACTAAACAAATCCAAAATAGTTTCTTTTTAATTTGTTTCTTTTCTTTAATCTCTTTTTTCTAATCTACATACATATTTTCCCAAATTTTTATTTTTTAAAAATCCTCATGGAAAGATATTCAAATGTTCCCACCAAAAATAATTCAAATATATTTATTTATTTTAATCAATTTGCATTTGTTTTAAGTAACATCACAACATGCATATGTTGGCTATATTGATCCATTTGATGGAACATATTAGCAACATTTTTATGTTGCTCCACCTCTTGTCCAATAGAACCTAATGTCCACAACATGTGAAACAATGGACTAGCATCTTTAAATATTTCTTTTAATGATAGTCCAAATTTTTTATAAACTTGGAATTGATTACCTTCACTATAAGAAATCCCAGTTTTTTTATTGGGAATTTTGGTAAAAAACCCACCCAAATGGTTTTTTTGCCCCCATGTCCAACTTGACCAAAGTGCCATTTTGGACAAGTCGATTTGGACCCAACCATTTTGACTAGGTCTTTTTGGTTGATTTTTTTTATTGGGTTTTTTTAGCAAGTTTTTTTATTGAACCACTGTGACTATAGCCCCCTAGGCTAGGCCAAGTAGCTTATGTCAGGTGGTTTAGTAGGCTTTGTAACCTAGGTCACCTAAGTAGTCTAGGTAGTTTAGGTTGCAAATGTGGGGACTTGAATTCCTCACCTCCACATTGAAGAGTCAAGTCCTTGACCATTGCACCACCATCCCATAAGGTGTTTTCTTTGGACAACATATTGTAATGAACATGATTTGGACGAACATATTGTAATGAACATGATTTTGGACCAACATATTGTAATCAACTTCCATGAATTTTTTTTTCAACATAAATCATTAAATGAACTTGAATGTTTGTACACTATTTACATAAATATGTAGGTTATAAGTAAATTAGTTTAGGTAGGTAAGAGGTACTTATTAATAAATGCATGTGTTTAGGTAACATGTAATTAGGTTATAGTTTATTAAACATTATAGGTACCTACTAAGTTGATGTTTATACTTACTTACACTTATGCTATTTAATACGCTATGTGGGTACCTATTAACTTATAATTAATAGATTTAACCTAAGCATACTAGGTAGGTAACCTAGCCTATTAAATAGGTCTAGGCTTAAATTACCTACCTAATATTAGGTTAGGCTACTTACCTAATAGCTTAAATGGCTTAGCCTAAGTTAGTTACATACTTACTAAATAAGCTTAGGTGGCCTAAATAGCTGAATTTAGGCTATGAACCGATTTAGTAGGCTTAGGTTAGGTTAACCTAGGCTATATACCTACCTAGGTAGCCTAGATTAGGTTACGCACTAACCTAGTATGCTTAGGTTAAGTTACCTACCTACCTAATAAGCCTAGGTAGCCTAGGTTAGGCTATGTATTTACTTAGTAGGCCTAGGTTAAGCTAGCTACCTTGTAAGCTTAAGTGGCCTAAACTAAGCTAAATATGTACTTAGTAGGCCTAAATGGCCTAGGTTAAGTTACCCACACAACAACACATCTTAGGTTTTTCAACCAATTAATAAAATGACTATTGTTATTTTTTTATTACAATTGTAATTACAAGTTCGTGTTAATGACTACGTAGTTGTAAAAGACATTGTGATGTCACATGTCATTAACATTTTGTGATTATAATCAATATCATGACTTGAAGGTTTTTACACACATATTAATTTTTCAAAACAATGTAGTTTTAATGCATTTTTAATGATCCAAAGTTAGGTCAAAACAAACTTCCATTCATGCCCTCAACTTTTGGTGAATAATAACAACTTAGGGTCTTGTGATGGTGATGTGGCATGCCACATGGCAATGAGGTTGACTAGTAGTTGCAACACCTCATGACTTGTGACACTAATTTTAAATCATGCTTCATGTCATTGATTTGATGAATTAATTTCATTTATTAGATAGTTGAAAATATTGTTGTCTTTTATGATTAATATCAATTTAATCTTCCTTGTGATGATGACATGGCATGCCATTTGGTAACAAGGTGTCACAAATTTTCATGGTAATCCATGATTTTTTGTGACACCATAAGTTTTTGTGTGTTTTGAATTTATGGCACCAATATTTGTCATGGCATGTCATTTTTTTTGCGTGCCATGAAATTTTTGAAGTCATGAATTCACATGCATGTGCATGTGTACTAAACAATCTATTGTTAATTCTAATTATGATTATAATAAAAAAGTTTTTCTGAAAAAAATGACACATAATTCTTTGACTTTGTAATTGTTCAACACATTAACTTAGGTTAACATACCTATTAAATTAACCTATGTATGTAAGCTACCTAGTATAAACTTATTTCGTAATATAGGTTACTTTGTAAGTTACTTAACTAAACATAATAAATTTACTATGTTTAGTATGTTTAAATATACCTAACATAGGTTACCTATTAATATGTTAACTTAAGTAGGCTTGCTTAGGTTCTTAGATTTAGGTTTTTTGCCAAGTTAACCTAGGTAGCCTCATTAAAAGATATTTTATCAAGTTTGTAACCACCTTTAAGTTTGTGTGTAACTAGATGCGACTATGATGCGACTGGATGCAACTATGATGTGATTAGATGTGACATAATCATCCTAGGTTTTTCTTAACTGAAGAATGCCTAGGTTAACCTAGGCCATGTTAGTAAATAGTATATGTTGACAAATTAGTTCATTTTAAATCAACTTAAGGAGGTTTAGGTCTAGGTTAAATTGGTAAGTAGTTAATAGGTTAATCTAGGTCAACCTAGGGTGGCCAAGGTTAATTCAAGGCTTAAAATTTTGAGCTTTATAATTTTGTGTTAAATATAATTAATATAAAAAAATGTGGTAGTGTAATGGATGAGCACTTGAATTGCAAAGTGAAGGTGAGGGGTTCAAATCCTCACCCTTGCAACCTATGATACCTAGGCCATTTGGCTTAGGTTAGGTAGCCTAGTTTAAGTTTCTTGGGTTAAAAGTTTGCCGTTTGTTTTTAATCTAGGCCACCTAGTTTAAATTAGGTAGCCTAGGTTGTTTAACATATGTAGTTAACCTAATTAAGTTAAGCTAGGTTGAATTTTGGTTATGCTAGGTACATGGGCTAAATTAAATTGACTTTTGGTCATGTGTAATAACTCATAATGTGCTTATAGATTTTTGACACATGTCATCCATCCATCAAGGCATCTTTTGTAACATTTAGTCAAATAAAACGACTAAGTTTAGATGACATCACTTTACACGTCATACCAAAATCATCAATGACATGGAATTTCAATATTAAACCAAAATGAAAAAATCATAGTCAATAAGATGATTGGGTTTTGCAATTAAATGTCCTTTGCGACTAAATGGGTGAAACGACATGGGTTTAACAATTCACGAGTGACTAGTTGCATACGTCCTTCTTGACTAAGACATAGTCATAAAGTTTTGTTGCAAAACCCAAAATGTGTTGTTGTGCTATTTTATAGGCCTAGGTGGCTTACGTTATATATTTAATTACTAAATAAACTTCAATAACCTAGGTTAGGTTACCTTTTACCTAATAGGCCTAAGTGGTTTAAGTTATTTACCTAGCTAGTAGGATAGGCTATTTACCTACTAGGTGTAGGTGGCATATGTTATTTACATAGTAGCTATATACCTATAGTAAGCTTAGTAGTAGGTTACTTACATAGTTAATAAGTCTACCGAATCACCTAGGGTACCTACCTAGAAGGCTTACACCATTTAGTTATAAGCTACTTAGTAATCTTAGGTTGTGTCCTAGGTAACCTATTAAATAGGTCTAGGCTAGGCTACTACTTAGGTTATTATTTAATAAATAACCTATTAATTTATTAATTATATTCAGCTAGATAGGTAGTTTATGTCGTAACCCTAGCCTTGGGCTTGCAACCAAGGCAAAAGGTTGCAAGGTTGCGGGCCAAAAGGGAAGCCCGGGAGTCATGCCGCATTCTCCTGGGAGTGCAAGAGAGTGTGAGGGAATAGACCCTCACACTCCCCAGGCAATTTCCACATTGGGAGTTGGAGTTTCGGTGGACTCCCGAATGTTCAGAAAGCGATTGCAGGGTCAAAACCCAATGCATTAAGGATTTTTTTATATCATTGGAAAGATATCAAAACTTAAATGTCTAAAATGGGCTCACGTGACCCATTTAGACATCTGAAACACAAGTTATGGCCAAAAGAAAGGCCGAGAGTCAAATTGGCAATTTGACTCCCATCCACTAAAAGTTTAGAATTGACTCGATTTACTTACATGCAGGCAACATACGACATATCGTTGAAAAAATCTTGATAAGGGATACAACTTTGCTTCAGACCCCATCTCAATCCAAGGTTTGCACGCGAAGTTATGGGCCCCCAAAGTTGCGGGAGTCCTAACTTTGGCGATTTTGGGACTCCCACTTGGGAGTCCTAGGAAAAAATGCCATTTAGATGTGGGCCTTGTGGAGAGGCACATAATATACTATAAGGGGGGAAGGTGGTGGCTTCCACCAAGTTCGGGCCATAGTGAGTCTTGTGAATTTGAGTTGTTCGTGGCTCGTCCTAACACCAAAAGTGCTCCAACTATGCACTAACCACCTTGTGTTGGTTTTGTGCAGGTTCGTGTGAAGAATTGAAGTTTGTTAATTCTTCTTAATCCCATCCCAAAGCTCTAGCACGCCCCTCTACACCTCCAAAGTGTTGCGAGCCAGGGAGTGTGCCTCGACTCCTTACTCTTCTGCTGTTTTTAGTTTGGGACTCACATTTGAATCCCTCAAGGAGTTGGGAGCGTGTTAGTTTAGGCTTAACCTAACCTACTAGTTATGTTAGGTTAAGTAGGTAGCTTAGTTTTAATAAGTAGGCTAAATTATCAAATGAGTATGGTTCATTTGACTAAGTGTCAAATCATAATGGTTAATTTTATTAAGGGTAAAATCAAGATGGTCAATTTGACTAAACCCTATCCATTCATTAATATGGCCATTTTGATGGACATTTGTCCATTTTGACTAAATCTTTGACTTGACACTTAGTTTAAAATGTCATTTTAATCAAATGTACTAGTTAAATGTAATATGTGTTTTGATGCCTCAAACCTTTAGTCAAAATGGACATACCCTTTGGTCAATGTGGACACTTTTGTCAAGTTAACCTTCTAAAAAATTGTGTTTTCTTGTAGTGCTCCCTCATAAAAAATAGTAAAACCTAGCCCATTCTCATATGGTGCCATAATTGCAAGTTCAAGATTCACTTTTTATTCTTGAATTATAACCATTAAATGTGGTGGAAACCATGGTTGCTCCTTTACAATTGGAATTGAAGATCATTTTCATTCCCTTTTCAAATGTACATCTTCAATTGGAGTTCAAGATCTATCCTCTCTTGCTTAGCTTGCATTTCCTCCCTTTTCATAGACTATGCATTCACTACTAATGAACATGGCTTTTCTATGAGTGCTGTGGAATTTTTCTTTGGATGGTATGCATGGATGTAGTTGGAAGTGGTTGGTCCATAGCTCTATGCATAGTTGTTTGCAATTATTTTCAATGTTGTGTTTTCAAAAAACACACAACATTTGCAATTATGGTTTACAACCAATTGCCCACCAAAACTAAAATTTTCCTATTTACTTAAGGTTAGTTTTTGAACATACACTAATAGAATAAATGTCCATTAATTATTCTAATTAACCTCAACCTACCTAGATATTGGATATAGATGTTTCTTCCTCATCTTCATTTATGATCTAATCATCACTCTACCCTTCCCAATACACAAGTTTTGGGAGTGTTCAAACTTTATATTCCTACTTTATATGCCAATATGGTTTCAATTGTTCACGTTTATAAACATAATATTAGGATCAAACTTATCTACAATTTGCAATAACACAGTGTTATTAGGTAAATTGTATTACATTTTATAACGTGCAAAACATTTCCTTGTGAACTTCCTTGGATGAATTTTACTTCCTTTGGGAAACCACAAAACAAAATCTTTGAATTTGAGTTGCTTCTTTGGGTGATGTGACTATTTCCACAAAATTTGATTCCACTACCAAGCATCAACTTTTTAGAAAAAATATTAATATCATTATGTATTTTATAGCTAAATTTTTGTATGAATTCATATTGATTAAGTTTGGGTGTCCATTAACCATAGTTACTTATTAAGGGGTGTAATCTATTAATGATGCCACAAAGTATTTAACTATTCATTTTATGTTAAAACATGTGAGTTTAACCACTTATTATCCATAAGGAAATGGACAGACTAAATCATTTAATGAAGTCATTGGCATGTTGATAACCAAACTAGTTAGTGAGAACAAGGTAGATTAGGATGAACATCTTCCCACTGTGTTTTTATCCTATGAAACAACTTTTAAGGGATCAAAATATTGTTTTAAAAAGAATTATTTCTATGGTGGTAATAAGTTTTAAAATACATTATGTCTTCCAAGGCAACTATAGGTTTATGTGACACTCCTATTTTTGACACCAAACACTTGTTTTCTATTACTTTGGTTGCTAAAATTAAATATGTTATTTCTCTAGTTTTTTTCTCCTTGGTTATATTGATTACATAAAATAATATTGCTTTTTATAAGTAAGATAATAGTTCCTATAGAGAATAACTCAAGTTCAAAATCAAAAATATTTGTTATGCCATTCTAAAAATCATAACACAACAATATTTCAAGTTGCTTAACATTACTACCAAAATTTTTGGTGACAACTATGGTTTTGATTGTCTCGTTGCCCTTTATAATGACCATATTATTACCCTAATCATGTGCTATCTTAGCATCCTTTAACCATGGTCTACCCAACAATATCGAATAGTTAAAATCCACCACAATTATTATGTAGTACAATAAATGGAGCTACATAGGGAATGCCATGTATATAAATTCATAGATCATGGATCAATCCCATTGATTTAGTGGTAGTTTGATTTGTCATCCTTAGATTGTAAGGGTGTAGGTTTAAGTTAACTAAATTTAATTTTTGGTTCATGATTGTTATGCGATGATGTTCACACTTGACCCACCATCCAACAACACATTTTTTATGATATTCTTCCCAATTTATACTTGAATAATTGCCATATGATTATCTATAACAACTATCAATGTGTTTATATATATTAGGCACAAAGGAAATTACCAACTATTTAAATATAGATGATTTCTTTTCATTTGTTGATCACAATGAGATTGTCTCAGCTGTGACATTCATGCTTGCTCATTATATATTGTCTCATATTTATACTCTATTGGTAGGGAAAGGGTTGTATTTTAACACTAAAATTGTTAATGATAACAACTTGAATCTTTGCTAACAAGTTGTTAACGAAGAATAACGAAGATTCAAGTTGTTAACAATAGTACCCATAATACAGTGAATCAGTCCAATTAGTCTCTTACAGTTTATACAAAGGTTTGGCTCAAGCCCTCGTAGCAGACAGACCTCATTACCCCACTTCATAACTAGGGGTCTGTCACACCGTGGCCTTGCGATTTGCATTAAAAATTATCTTAAGGCAAAAGAAGAATTGTGGAAACTCAAATATTTCAGCATGTAGAAATATAATTTTCAAAAAGTCCTCTAAAAGAAAGCAAAACCCTTCAAGATATTATAACTCTATAATAACTAATCTCAAGTTTCAACCCAAGCCAAAATATCATCTTTCAAAAATCCTCATATAAAAAGAGACATATTACCCAGGTGACAAAATCCCTTGAGCTGCTACTATACTCTATAGTGAATCTAAACACTATATATCCTTGCCTTGGTAGGCAAATCCAATAAACATCAAGAGTTTACCAAATTCCTAAACAATTCTCATCTTCTACTGCTGCTGCCGTCTTCTTCGTTTCAAGTTCCAGAACTAAAAGTGACTTCTTCTTCCTTTTTTTGTCTTCTTTCAATTTCCAGAACTCAAAAGTGTCTTCTTCTTTTTGGTCTTCTTTCAAGTTCCAGAACTCAAAAGTGTCTTCTTCAGTTTGTTCAAATTCCAGACCTTAACTGTCTTCTTCTGTCTCCTGAATTAAAAAAGTGTTAATAAAACCGCCGATTGTTTTGCCCCATTAAAGAAGGCTGTTCCAGAACCCAGTTTTTGCGGGTGTGTGTGTGTGTGTGAGTGTGTGTGTGTGTGTCCCTCTCGGTTCCTGGAAAACTGAGAATCGCAGAAAAGACGGGGAGGGAAGAAGAGGAAGAAGAGAAAGGGTGAAATGGATGGATGATGAGCAAACAACGAGGATGGAAGGAACCAGGGTGCGTGAACCATAGATGACTCGTGGATGGATGATAAGCAACAGGCAGAAAACGAGGGTGCCTGAACCATTAGATGACTTGTGGATGATGATTAGCAACGGGTGGAACGAGGGTGCCTGAACCATTAGATGCCTTGTGGATGAAGATTAGCAACGGGTGGAACGAGGTTGCCTGAACTGTGGATGACTTGTGGATGACTTGTAAAAACAGGTAGAACAATGGTGCCCGAACCATTGATGACTTGTGGATGGATGAAAAGAAAACTAGCGGAAGGAGGGTGCCTGAACCATAGATGATTTGTGCAGGCTGATAAGCAACATGTGGAAGGAGGGTGCCTGAACCATTGATGATTTGTGGATGGATGATAAGTAGCAGTTGGTGAGTGTGCCGGACCATGGATGACTTGTGGACGGATGATAAGATACATGTGGCGAAGGTGCCTGACCATGGATGACTTGTGGAAGGATGATAAGGAATAGGTTGTGAGGGTCGCATGACCATGGATGGGTGATTCCTTGGATGGCATATAACATGCCAGGATGGATGATATCTGTTGAATAGACGATAACTAAATTGCATGGATTGATGCTTTCTTGGATGAGTGGCATCATAAACCCTAATCCTTGGAGACTGTGTGTGCATGTGCGTTGCATCGTAGTGAGAAAAAGAGAGCAAGCGCGCGCCTCCGCTCGAGCGTGTGTCTGTGGAGGCGCGATTCCACGAAGCCTTTGCGTCTTTCTCTTCCTTCCTTCCAGGCATTCTTTCTTCTTGTGCAGAGCACGGCATAGCCATGGGGAAGGGACCTGTCTTCTATTCCGAGATCGGCAAGAAGGCCAGAGGTTTGTGGTGTTTTCCTCTGTCCCCTGATATCTTTGTCGTCTTCTCGTCTGTTGTTGTTCGTTTTACAGTCTGCTCTTCCCGTTTAGATCCAATTTTTTTTCCATCTGCTTGTGTACAATTCTTGTTTATTTGTGTGTGCCTGTGCGTTTGTGATTCGTTTTTGCCTCCCCACTGCATCCCGGCTGATACTGTTCCATTCCCGAAAGTCTGGACGGAGTAAGGAGGAGTGAACTATGTGGGGATTTGTTTTGCGAAGAAGCGTAAAGCTGTTTTGTATTGCAGCAGCTCTGTCGCATGATAATGTGTAACTTCTTAAAAGCAGCGCCTAGTGTTGTACTGACAAATACTGTGAAGCAACTTGAATCTTCCCTTTTTTCCCCCCTCTCTATTTCCAACAAGATGCCCATGTGATGCCACGGCTGAACACAAAATGTTGTAGGAAGGACTGATTGAATGAGGCATGCAGTGTAGATATGTGAGGTGATGTGCAGATGATGATGATGATTTGCAAATCTGATTTTGCAAAAGGAATTAACTAGCTTCACAACAGGATTACAAATATTGTCTGTGGAATGAGTAGTTTGTGGTAAACACAATTGTGAACATTAAGAGGTAATGATACGAGAGATGGCAATGCCAACAATATCTGTAGGTACCACACTGTGGATCCCACTCCTCATTTGATACTCTTTGTTGAACATCAACAGAGTTCAATCTGGTTAAGATGGTTTGTTCTCTTTTTGCAGATCTTCTGACAAAGGACTACACCTATGACCACAAATTTGTTATATCCACAACCGCACAATCTGGATTGGTAAGGAACATAGTAGCCATACAGAAGGTGCAACTGTTTGGGAAATCAAATACTATGTGAACTTCCCTACGTTTGGTTTTTTGCAGTTTCTCCTAACAGTTCTTGAGGGTTGACATTTTTCTGGTGTTGTTCTGTAGGCCTTCACTTCCAATGCAGTGAAGCACAGGGATGCCTTCTTGGGAGATGTAACCACATCATTCAGAAACAAGAACATCACTGCTGATGTGAAAGTTGACACAAAGTCCAATGTAAGTATGCTTTGCCTGATGCTGTGGATTCTTTATACCTCTCTTTGGTGTGTTTTTGCTGCTTTTCTCAGTTTTGCAAGTATCAGTTTTGATAGTTATTTCAGTCGAATTGCTGTGTTGTAGCTGTAAGCTACATTTTTTCCCATGGATTACTCTCTTTTGGAAATGTTTTTGGAAGCTGAATGGAATGTTGACTTATGTGGTGTGGAATTTTTGTTTATTCATGTACTGAAATCACTGATTTCCTGTTGGCAGATAATTTCAACCATCACAGTTGATGAATTTGCACCTGGAACAAAGGGTATCTTGTCCTTTACAATTCCAGACCACAATTCTGGCAAGGTAAGTGTCTCTTTCAATGCATGTGTTCAGCTTGATTACAGTTGTGTTCTCCTTGTTGTTGGTTCATTCATTTTTGAAGCTGTTCCATTGCTTGATAGCCTACTGATATGGAACCTGTCAGTTTTTGGATAGCACCCATACTGTGTTAGCAATTCAATGAGGTCTTTGAGAAAATAAGTGTGGAAGCTGACTCCACATGAAATCATAGCTGGAGTGTAACACTTGGCATTGGTGCTTCTGGTTGTGGAACTTGTCAATTTTTGGATAGCACCTTATACTGTGTTAGCAATTCAACAATGTCTTAGAGAAAATAAGTGTGAAAGCTGACTCCAGAGAAAATTATAGCTGGAGTGTTACAGTAGGCATTGGTGCTTCTGGTTGTCACATTTTGTGCTTAACTAGGTGAGACATTGGTGTAAGAAATTCCTTAAGAATGGACAGAGGGGTTGGTTGTAATCTTTTGTCAATGCTACCTCTGTATGTGGTTGTTTGTGTGTTGATTACCTGACCATAGTTGGAGGTAAATACATTGTCTGACACTGCTTTAGTGAATGCAGCTTGAACTGCAATATCGCCAAGACTATGCAGCCATCACAGGCACCATTGGCCTGACACAATCACCAATTGTAGAAGCCACTGGTGTTGTTGGCAGTGATGGCTTTGCTTTTGGTGGCGAACTGGGTTTTGACAGTATATCTGGGAACCTGACCAAGTACAATGCAGGTCTAAGCTTCATAAAATCGGATTTCAATGCATCTTTGATTTTGTAAGCCTTTCCTAACCCATTTCTGGTCTGACTTAGGGACAACATATTTTGTTCGTCCCATATCCTACTTAGGAAGTATGCAGATCTGCTTACCTTCAGATTTAGTCCCCTAAAAACTGATTTAAGTGGTGGCTATCTTTGTAGGGCGGACAAAGGGGACACACTTAAGGCTTCCTACTTACACACTGTGAGTCCAGTTTCAAGGACAACGGTTGCTGCAGAGATTGCACACAAGATCTCAAAGAATGAGAACACCTTCACTGTGGGTGGTTTATATGAGCTGGATGTACTGACCACAGCGAAGGCACGATTGAACAATCACGGCAAATTGGCAGCACTTGTGCAGCATGAGTGGAGGCCAAAATCACTGGTCACTGTTTCAGGAGAGGTGGACACAAAGGCTCTAGATAAGTCTGCAAAGATGGGCTTGGCAATTTCTCTTAAGCCTTGAGAGGATGAGAAGCTCTCTGCTGTGCTTTTGCAATTCTGTGCTTTGGCTTGTGGATAGAACATGAATAATGTGCATTTTCAGTGTTGTGATTTCTGACCTGGAAAGTTTTAGAAGCATCTGCTGCAAAGTATTCTCACATTTGCAGAGGATAGCGAGGTTGCAATAGAAGACAATAAGTTCCTGATGAGATGTGGGGACTAGTTTGTTCAAACCAGTTCTTTGTTGATTGGACAGGCCCAGGAGCATGGAGGTTGGCCCTCTATAGCTGGTCAGTTGAAATTAGGGTTGGAATTGCTTTGTGCTATTTGTCCCAAGTTTTGTAGCTCATTTGTGGACAAGCCTTTCTGCACATCTCTGAGTTCATGTGTAGTGGAGGAAGAGGGGAGTAGTTTCAGCAGTGCTGACTTAACATATGATAGTAACTTGTGCTGGCTAGATACTTGTGTTGGTGGTGCCCTATCACATATAAAGGCTCTAGATCTAGAGTAATGGAAGATTTGGTCTTCCATGACTCTTGTCATGGAAATCCTTATCTTCATCTGCTGATCAAAACCATTCTCAAATGACTTCAATTTCATGCAAAATGACAAAAGATTGTCCCAGCACTTGGATTAATTTGTGGGTTTTGTGTCAAAGATGGGATTCATCCCTGCACCGTGCAGACAAAGACAAAAAGTTGCTCACTTTGTGTCACCATAGTGTGAAACTGGCCAATCTATCTACACGGTTGATCACTGGTGTGTGACCCACTTATATGGAACTCTAAATTCTCTACCCAGGGTTTGTTTTTATGCAGTATGCTAACATCTTTGGTGCATTATTCTATGCTTTTTTTTGTTCACGTTAAAATGCACAGTAAGCTGGTAAGGTTGCTGCTTTTCAACTGGCCACATGTCACTTGGACCACAGTTCATAATCTTCCCATCAGGAAGATCATTCTGTATAAACTTCCAAACTGGAAGACTACAT
>Ga0209208_10002942_pt1 | contig 24504 bp, 16 predicted proteins | sample S1TSphfallax_3_FD_187694 | JGI IMG/M metagenome (GOLD analysis project Ga0209208, IMG submission 187694) | Host-associated microbial communities from peat moss isolated from Minnesota, USA - S1T2_Fd - Sphagnum fallax MG (SPAdes) (version 2) | ecosystem: Host-associated > Plants > Peat moss >...
TTTGGACTCATTTGAAGCAAATCGAACTCATGAGTTGAGCTTTGCCTTGTTTTTCAAATCATGAGCTCTCCTGTTTAGCTCTTGGTTTTTTTGGTCTGAACCAATTCCCACTAAAGGTGCCATGTAAGTTTAGCCTCAATTTGCCCCTTTTCGGTCTTGGACACTCATCTAAAGGCCATGGGTCCAATTTATGGCTCTCATCCCATAGGATTGCTCTATTTGATTGCACCTGGACCTTGGATCCTCATCTAAAGTAGCCATTATTAGGTACTTAAAGTTGGGTAAGAGAATCAATTTCACAATTTCAAGGTCTTTAGAGTTCATTAGAACAACTCATCAATAGAAGTCCTTGATTTTGAAGTCAATTTTTAGATGAATTTTTACATCATACTGGTGTAAAAATGAAAACCCTTTTATAAAGGTGCATTGGATGGTGTGGGTTTTCAAAGCCCTAAAAGAAAAGAATTATTTAGGATTGGTTGCTCAAAACATTTCATCCAAAATTGACTGCTATTCATTGGCCAGCCATCTGGATTGACTCACATCTAATATTTATGATAGTTCCAAAGGATACAATCCCACCTTTCCTCTTGATGGGTGAGGGATGACAAATATTAATACTAACCCTTATGTGGCAAAGAGTGATAACACTTGCATTTCCAATGAACCATTTGAGCTATCTACTCTCACTCTTAGGCCCACTTTACACTAGTAGTCAGGGCCGATAAAACTTGGGGCCAACTTTGAGCATTTTTGGCTTGTTGTTTGGTCCCAAGTTACTCATAAATGTTAGAACATTGAGGTTGGGATTCTAATAAATGCTCCAACATTGGCCCCAAGGGTTGCATGCATTGGCTTCCGAAATTCGATGGGTATCCTTCTTTTCAGCCTTGGGGGCCAATACAAGGCCATAAAGTTCAGCATTTATTAGTAACATGGGGCAGCAGATTGAAAAGATTTGTCCTATTTCAGCCTTGACTCCTTGTGTAAAGCCCTTGGTGCTGATTTCAACTTTTGCACCAATAGGAATGCTTGATTTGAGTTGGACATCGGGGTTGACTCCTTGGTATAAAGTGGGCCTTAGATGACTTGAGAATGGAGACTATTGATGTTCATTTATGTATTAAAAAAAACATTAAGGCAGATTGTTAATCATCTCTAGCAAAGCAATATGTTTGACAAAGATGTTGTGGCTGGGTGACATAACCAATTGGAATCTTGCACAACAAACCTCAGAGTTTCTATTATCCATAAGATCCTCTGACAATATTTGTAGTGTATTATTTGGAGGAATGCTTAGTTGAGCATAAGCCCTTGCAGGGAGGGCATTTTAAGAAATGAAACGCCTGCAGCTATGGGCATTTTGTTTTTCAAAATGCACTGCATTGTTTTCTTCTCATGATACAAGGGGATAATTTTTTAAAACAAAAAATTGTTGATATTTATGCTGTGTGATATAATGCCCTTGCCCACAAGCATTACCAAAATCGGGCTGGCCTTAAATTTTCTCTTTGATACCCACCAGTTATGGTATCACAATAAAAAAAAATTTAAACAAAAAAAATTGTTGATATTTTAGCCTATGCTGTGTAATGCCCTTGGCCACAACCATTACGAAAATCAAATAACCACTAGTCCCAGCGGTTATTTCCAAAACCTTAAAGAATGGATGGTTTCATGAAAGAACCGGTTGTGAACTGATGGTTGTATCCGTGGTTATACGAATTCTTATCAAATCTTTTGGGAACCATGGTTCCGATATATCAGAACCCTGCGATGTTTTAGAGGACCATGGGTTTGAAGAATCCTTCTCACCGCCCTGGTAACCGCCGCAGCTGGTTCCGGTATTCTAATACCCGCGCCAACACTGCCGGTCCTTCGGCACCTACTTACCTACTTCACTGACAGCTCCAGGATTCCCGCCGCACACCATAACTTACTTTTTACACAATCCCGATTCCCTCTTTTGATTCTTTTTCGATTCTTTTCTTTTCCCTAATTTTCAGATTCCACAATCTTATCTAGGGAGCGATTGGAGGATCCGGTCCCAAAAGAATAAATTAAAAGGAAAAATAAACCCCACAAAAAGTCCCGCGACCTACGCAGGTAGGTAGAGGCGTACAGGCTACTTACTTTTACGTAATTACTATTGACCAGCTTTACTTACTTTGCTTCACAATCCCGATTCCCCTTTTTGATTCCTTTTTTTTTTTTTTGTTTTGCCCCATTTTCAGACAACACAATCTTATCTTGGGCAGCGAACGGAGGATCCGGTCCCAAAAAAGGAAAGACGAAAAAACCCCCCTGACCAGGGATTTTATTTTTTTTCAATTTTGTGATGTCGAAAAATTGGAGAATTTTAGGAAACAATAGTCGAATTTACAATAGAAAAACCATATTTCAAAAATTTCCCAGTTTTTTTGTGGGTCAAAATTTGTTGAAATAAAAAACACTGCGGGCCTGCCCCATCCCCCCCCCCAAGTAGTTGTTTTTTGGGCGAATTTTCGCTGGTCACCAAAAAAATGGGAGATGTGCAAATGATACAAAGCAAATGGGGCCAAGTCGCCATATTTATACAATAGGTTCCAACATGTTCCTCATAAAAAAATCACTTTTTTTTTGGGTCGCTGGTCACTAAAAAGTGAAGGTGCAAATGATAAAAAGGAAAAAATTTAGAAAAAATGGGCCGAAGTCGCCACATTACGAGGAAACGTTTCTTTGAAGTCGCCATATTTAGACGATATGTTCCAACATATTCCTCATTAAAAATTTCTACTTTTTTTTTCTCGCTGTCTGGTCACTAAACAAGGGGAGGTGCAAATGATAAAAAAGGGATCTTTCTGGGAAAAAATGGGCCGAAGTCGCAAAATTTTGAGGAAATGTTTTTCTGAGGTCGCCATATGTAGAAAATAGGTTCCAAGTTCCAACAGATTTTTTCCTCCTAAACAATTCTACTTTCTTCTGTGACCTATAGCCAAATTTGGCTAGGCCCACTTTGTGGACCATCGCCAACCCACCTACCCCACAAATTTGAAAAAAGAAAAAAAGAAAAAGAAGTCGAAGTCACTGACCTGCTTACTTTACTTTAGTTTACTTAAGTTACTTACTATTTACCGTAACAAACTCTTCGCTAACGTAGAGCGTTTGCAGAGGCTTTGGCGCTTTGGTTTTGTTTGTGTGGGCGTGGGTTGTTATTTCTTCCTCAGCATTCGTTGTTGCTGGCGATGGCGGAGGCGAGGAAGGAAGCAAAGAACCCTCGTCGTCTGCATGTGGCAGCAGCAGGAATCCTGGTTTCCTCCATCTGAATGAAATTGCTTCTGGTGGCATCGCCGCCTGGCTGTTGGTGCTGCTGTAATAGTAGCAGCAGCAGTACTAGTAGTACTGGTACTAGTCCCGCTGCTGCTTCTAGCTGCTCCTCCTGTCTGCATCGTGATAACAATTGCGCGATCGCAGCACCCGTAAGCATTTGGTTCAGTCCTGTGGGAAAGGAAAGGAAGAAGAGAAGAGTGTTGCAATGTCCCTGGCGAGAAAGGAAAGAGTGGTTTAGCTGTTTGGAGACTGTAGATGACGACGGCAATGCCACCGGTGGTGGTGGAGGATTTTCTGCAGGAGGAGGATGCTGGTGGTGGTGGTGGTGGTGGTGTTGGAGGGAACGGGGAGGAGAGGACGTGCCACCGATGCACGTGATAGGGGAGGAGCTGCAGGAGGAGGAGGAGGAATACCGGATGCGACGGCGGGTAGAAAGCGGAGAAGGAAGAGGAAGGATGGCGAGGACGGTGAAGGAGGGATGGATGGTCAGGTACGGTCGACGCAAGATCGGCCGCTCCTTCTTCCACAAGCGTTACTTCGTGCTGGAATCCCTGGTGCTGGCTTACTACAAGCGCAAGCCGTCTGATCAAGAGGTGCGGTATAGGTAGTCTCTCAAATTTGACAGGCTTTATTTTCGCATTCTCAACATTCATCATATATGCTCAACTTAGGTCTTCTCTTTTCGGGCATTCTCGGATCTGACAAAGTTCCTCTATCTCTAATTTTGTCACAAATTAGGGTTTAGATTCAAGGGCTGTCAGGTTAAGGAATAGAAAAAAATTGATAGATTTTACATCTAATTGGGTTTTGTAGCTCAGTGGATTAGGTACCAGCTGTTAGATCTCTCCAGCAAATGGAAAATGTGGATGGTCCTGTGAGAAGCATTGTATGACCAAGCTTGTATCCATAGTCATATAGCAAGCCAGCAGTTTGCAGAATTCAACTGGCATGGCAACATGGATTTTTTCTCTTTTTTTGCAGGTCCCTCTCAAGTCACTTGCCATTGATGGAAATTGCAGAGTGGATGATCGAGGACTGGAGACTCACCATGGACATGTGCGTTTGAAAATCTCTGTGCACACATGTTGCTTTCAGGTCTTTTAGACTAATAGTCCTCTCAGTACTAGTGTCAATGTGTTATCATCTAATGAACTGGACTAGAATGAATGTCAGACTCAATAGGGTTTAAGGTTTTGGCTCTGCTTTTGAGTAGCAGCTGATGATGCTTGCAGTATCTCACGGTATAGCTTAAGAGAGGCTGTTTGATCCTCTGCATTTGTCCAATAGTGTAGTGTGAATTTGGACCAGCCTGTGATGCAACAGACACCATTACAAGACCTCAATACGTTCAGTGATGCTTCTTCTCTGGCTTTGAACTTGCATAAAGGGCTTTGGGCACTTGGTCATCAGTTGTAGCCAGACCTGTGGCAAAACAATGCCCAATTCTACCTGGGCATAGTGCACTGTTTCTACCCAAGTCAGCAGCACAGCAGAATTGCAGACTGGAATCAGCACATATGTAATAGGTTTGGTATTTGCTGAAGCAATAACCTGCAAAAATCACTGAGATGATTAGGTCCCAATTCCTAGTGTGATGATCAAGTGGTTGTCAACAGACTGTATGATCTGCCAGGAGCATGCACAAAACAAGGGCATCATGGCACGGCAACATGGAAAGTGATCTCTGTGCATTCTCTGGCTGTGATACAGGCGGTGTATATGTTATCAGTGTATAGCAAGAAAGACCGCTCGCACCGTATTACGGTACTTTTTTTCTATCAATAATCTTGTACAAGCTTCTTTAGTTACACAGTAAGAGACTTGCTGGGACCTACCTGCGGACTCTGGTTCCCTGGATCAGAGATGAAGATGATACATTGGAGCCAGTTCTTTTCCCTTCATTTGTACATTCATTTTGGGTCTGCCTTACAGCTTATGTTCAGTTTTCTCTGGATAATTCACATCTCTCCCATTTACAGGTTCTTTGCTATGTGCAGATGGGAGCACTGAATATACAGGAGGCATGTGCATGGAAAGAAGCTCTAGAACGTGTGATTGATCAGGTATAGTATCAGTTCTAGATCGCTGGTATCACATTCTTTGTAGGCTTCAATTGTGCATCATTGAGGTGGACATAATTTACCCTTGTCTTCTTGTTTCCTCCAAAGGTTGCAATTTATGTACGGACTTTGAGAAGTCAATAACCTTGTGTGAGAGCTGGCTTATGCTATTAGCTTATTTTGGCAGCCCTTATCTTGCTGCTGTTTCATATTTTGCTGAGGCACATCTCCTGGGGCAGGTATTGCTTTTGTGGTTAGAAGCATTCACCCTAAACTTGATCCTGGTTGAGTATTAAGCACTGGCAGCTTAACACATAATGATGTAAGTTGTCTCATTGCAGTATCAAAATCAACATGCAAGCTCAGGGCAAATGCTCATCTCTCATGAACGTAAAGAGAGTGTAGAGCTTGAGCGAACTGCATCATCATCTGATCGTGAAAGCCCGTATGGTTTTTTAACCTGCAGTTTTTCTGTTTCTGTGCATGTCTTATCTTTTTGTCATTAATTGAGCTTGCTGGGATTAGTGGTTTTGTAGTTCCTTGCTGAAGTGTCAGAGCTGCATTTCTGAGGTTCTTTTTCCTGTGTATACTTGTACTCAAGGGGACTAAGTGGGAAGTCACAAGTGGAGGAGGATGAGAAGGAACAAATGGGCATTTCAAGGGAGCCAAATGGTAAGTGAGAAGATGCTTGTTTCAGTTTAGCACTGATGACAAAGACTCAATACCATGAGAAAGAAAGTGGAATGGTGGATGTAAAGAAAACTGTGTGATTCCTGATGTTGACATGGCCCGTCATGCAAGGTCCTTCAGGGTCTCTAGATGACTGGGGTGAAAGGGTGGAGCCACCAAGGTGGGGTCCTCTAGATGCTGAAGCTGCTGCAGCCAGCAGAAGACACTGGCATTTGGTCCGGTGCCAAAATGGCAAGTTTGTACCTCCTTTAAGAAAATGCCTTTAAGAAAATTGGTGGTGTTCTACAATGATGCTGTTTTCTATCTGATGCCACTGGATGCATCAGATATTGGGTTAATTCAGAGATGAGGTTCATGTGATTGTGTGCAGGGCTGCGGTTTTTTGAGGAGGTTCCAGATTTTGACAACAATGTATGTGGCTCAGGGCTTCATAAGTTGTGGTTGTGTTTGAAATATGTGACTGTGCTACAACTTGCAAAGATGCTTATGCATGCCAATGGAAAAGAGTTGGTGTGGGGAGATGAGACAATCTTGATGACATTAGGCTTGGTGGGTGCAGACACAGAGCCGGATCACAGCAATGAAGGTTGTAGGTGTGATAGAAGCAACATGTGAACAGATATTTGAGCTTATAATGGGCATGGATGAAACCCGTTATGAGTAAGCTGCTTCCCTCAATGCATATTGGTTTCTCCCTCCTTGTGACTACTTTCAGTGTCTTGCATATTGATTTTTTCTTGCATAGTGTTGCATAGCAGTTGTTCAGACTGCTGTTGGTGCTTGGTTGGCAGATGGGATTGCAGCTTTCATCATGGCAGGATTGTGCAGGGGGTGGATGGTCACACTGCAATTCTTCATCACTGCCTTCAGTTAGATTGGTTTCGCATGTTAGTGAGATGCTTGTCTTTCCTTGTACATTAGGTTGCAATGTTTCAAACTGTACCCTAAGGTGATATTTTGACTGCATGCCATGCTGTCCTCAGTTGCTGACTTTCATTGCAATCCTTAGAGCAATCACATGAGGTAGCTTTGTGTCTTGATGCTCAAAATTGTTGCATGCTGCAGGTTTCTATGGCCTCGTGACCTTTGCTATGTTCGTTATTGGCGTCGCAATGATGATGGAAGCTATGGTACGTATGTTTGGAGCCCCTTGCTGTTTCATGGTTGGATAAACAATGTCGTTTAATTATCTTGATTTCTCAGTCCTCATCCTTTCCCTGAACAGTGTTGCTAATTTGCATATTTGAATGTGTCCTGATTTGTGACTCTTCTGTCTCCAGTCATACTATTTCGGTCTCAGGAGCATCCAAGCTGCCCTCCTCAACCAGGTTGTGTTCGCGCACATCTTGAAAGTAAGTTTCTATTGTCAATTGCACTGCATCTACTTTCTTAACCTCTCTGGGATGAGATATTTTTGTTCAAGCTGAATTGGATCTCAAAATGCCAAAAGGCAATAGGATTGAGTTGATGGTATCACTATGCATTGCTGTAATGTAACTGTTTCAGGATTTACACGCATGAGGATGAGCACGAGGGATTTGAGTTCATGATGTGTCGGGGAAGGGATGCTGCCAAACATATTTGTGCTAAATTTGTCTCAGCCAGGCACTGGCTGGCAATGAATGAAAGTTGATGCATGTGAAGGTGTGTGCTGTGTAGACGGGGGCTTCACTATTACTCCCCTTAAGCAGCGAGGAGGTTCACAAGTGCGAGCGCGAGTGCAGCACTTGGTGCAGATTGATTTAAGGGGTTGGGGTGCAAACTATATTCCTACATGCCACCACAGCAGCGTCACACAAATGCTGAATAGTGTTGCTGGTAAGCTGCTTTGGCTTTCAAGCAGTGTGAAATCTTATTAGGAGGCTACCATGCATAGCGGGCTGGTGATGTTGGAATAATAGAATGCAGTATGCAGGAACAGCAGGCTGCAGTGAAGAGAAATAAAAATAGGTTTGACTGGATATATTGAAAAGGTGCATGCCAGTGGATCTCATGAAACTGAAGTTTGAGAAAAACCTCGTGAGATGTCCTCTTGCCAGTAATGTATGTGGAATCAGGTAGGTCCTATCCTATGTAGGCAAAAGCATTGCCAGCTTTCTGCCTAATTATGCAACAGTATAAAGAGGATATGAATTCCTTAATCTGAAGGGTTATGCAGAGAGATATGTGGAATAAGTTCATGCAGTTTTCTGGTTGAATGGTTTTATGCTCCTGGAGACAAGTTGTTAGACATAGTAGATTTTGTTCCAGAGTTGTCTAATTCTTGTGTGCAGTGTAGGGAAGTATGCCCAGTATGGTACACTTGGATCCAGGATTGTACAGAGTTGGTAAAGGTGGATTGCAAATGACTCATCCAGATGGTGTAACATGCAGGACTTCGTGAGTGGTTTGCTCAAAGAGATGGAGACCAGGCTCCCTCACCTGTTCAAAGGATTGTGAAAATGGGATCAGAAACATTACCTGGGAAGAAGCTCAGAAAACGACATTCAGGACTGCAGCCAAGTGCTTCACTGGATAACATACTTGCCGGGCGGCATTTAGGCTTGCAAGAGTCAGATGATGAGGATGTTGTCTTCCACTCTCTTTCTGATTGCAAGGTGCAATCTCTTGCATACACAAACTAATTTGTTTTTCATTCATTCTGGCAGCCAGAAAATTGTGGTGTTTACTGGTTGGTCTCTGGGTGTGGGTTTGCAGACTGTGTATCGTGTGAAGAGTACAAGCTTGCCAGGTTACAGGAAAATGCCCCTCTTAAAATGTTCTGTAGTAGTGCTGCTTTCTCCTTCTTTTTGACTTTTGTCTTGTCTTCAAATTCTATTGAAATTCTTGGACCTTTGGTGATAACCTATTGATGGTAGGAAGCTAGTTCCATGCGAATAAACTAAGCATCCCAGTGACTAAAAGATGTGTGAATGATGACAGCAGGCACTGTGATGAGAATAGATTAGGAACTCACTGGTTAGGTCTTCCAGGCTCAAAGGGCAACTCTTGTGTTGTTAACTGATGGTTATTGTTGTTTTAGAGGTTGTTCATCCACTTTTCTGTTTTCTTCAAGTTCCGGCACCTTGGATGCTGGAATTTCTGAACAGTGTTATCTATTCTCCATATGCAGGAGCTGGAAGCAGGTCTAATGCATTGAGCACTGCAGTAAATGGGGAGGCTATCGACTTACCATTGTTTTCAGGTTCATTAAGTAAAGGTGCCCATGATACTGGTAAGAACTGCTGGAGTATTCCTGAAAAAGACAGTTTCCGTGTCAGAAGCAAGCGATTCCTGGTTGATAAATCAAAGGTCAGTTCCATGTATATCTTCTGATTTCCAGAGATATGGCTCAAGAAACTTCTTTGTAGCTCAAATGGGAAGCTTAAACTAGTCTTATGAATAGAGAAGGTTACTCTTCAGAACATCTATTAAATTGAACCAGAGGTTTCTTAACCAAAAAAGGATAGCTGGTTGGTGGTTCTGCCTTGGAGTTTCAAAAGGTTTATTTCAAGGGCATTTCAAAGCCTGCTTTGTTCTCAATAGGCCATGCTCTTAAATATTTTCTTTGTTATTTCTCTCCTTTTCCTCTTTCTTCTTGGTGTCTTTGGTCATCTCATCATCTGTTATGTTTCACTGGAGTTAGCAAGTACCAGGGCTGAATCTCCCTGTTACTTCTTGTCCAGTGACAGAAACTCAGTATGTTGGTTAATGCTTGACATTGACCTCTGCCCACTGCTGGGAGCTCATGAAGTCAGTGTGGATGTTATGGTAGCTGGTCACTCTAATACATGTTGCTGTTTGGTCACTGAACTCAACGGTGACTGTTGCTGTTGTTCAAACTGCTCCTCAGTCTTTTCAAAATTTTCAAGGGTTGAGTGCCTTTTTTTCCTTGTTCTTTCTCTTTTTCCTGTCTGCTGAGAGGTTTTCTATAACCTTAATTTTTTGGTTACCTCCCAGTTCTGTTCAGGTTGATTTAAACTGTGAGTATGGAGAATTTTTCCATATAGATGAGTACCAGAGATCTCCACAGAAACATGTGCACCTTGATGTGCTGAAATTTTCTACAATTTATGACAAGGGAGTATTCAGTGCCTAATATCTATGTGGGTGGATGCCAGACTCCTGCAGGGGAACCATTGATGCAGCTGGTGGCAGTTGACTGGTTTAAAGATAGCAAGCGTATTGATCACGTTGTGAGGTGCAAAGACTGTGTGGCACAGGTATGCCACTATGATATGATTCTGTTTTTGAAGTCGCTGGGATAAAAAAGAGTGGTGCTGCTCGCTGCTTTTGGTATACTTGTCAAGGATGACGGTTTCCTTGTTGTGCTGGCCTTAAGGTCCTTGTATTATGCTGGCATTGTTTTGGTACAGGTTGCAGCAGAGAGGGGTCTATTCACTCTGGCATTCAATGTGCAGGTATTTAACTTTTGCCATTTTACCATTGATCCACGGTGTTATAAGTTGTTCACAATGTGAGCACTCTTTCCCCTTGTTAGCTCTAGACTCTTTGTAATAACTTATGTGGGCACAACTGGGTAGGTAGGGTACGGAAATAGACAGAAGATACTGTTCAGGTACTCAGTATCTTCTACAATTGAAGTTAACAGTTGCTCATTCATGTGTTTTGCAGGTGCCAGCAGCCAGTCATTACAGCATGGTGTTCTATTTTGTGGCATCCAATGCTCCTCAGCAAGGTTCTTTGCTGCAGCGTTTTGTAGATGGAGATGACAACTTTCGCAACAGTCGCCTCAAACTTATTCCTTTGGTCCCAAAGGTGATTCACTGTCCACATCAAAAGAGTTTCTCATGCAAATAGTTCTCAGGCATCATATTCGTCCTTTCTGTTTAATAAACTTTGTCTCTATTTTCTTCAGGGATCTTGGATTGTAAGACAGAGTGTGGGCTCAACTCCTTGCATTCTTGGGAAAGCTGTAGATTGCAGTTACTATCGAGGTCCAAATTATCTTGAGGTATTTGAGTCTCACTTTTTCCTTTGCACATCCACAGTTTCTAGGTCTTAAATTCACTCAATGCAGAGGCTTGACAGATAGGTTATGATGGCAGGTTGATGTTGATATTGGATCATCGACAGTGGCCAATGGAGTCCTAGGGCTTGTGTTTGGTGTCATTACATCATTGGTTGTTGACATGGCCTTTCTGGTTCAGGTATATTCATGTTCTTTCACCTTTGTCATTATAAAAGTGTCTCCGAAATTTGTTTCAAGTCACTAAACTTTTCAAAATCTAGGACAGTTTGAAAAATTTTAAGCATCTGCTAACCTAGGTTATGTGCTGAGAGGAGACTGAATGTGGTGGATGTGTTTATTTACGTTGGTTGATCAAGACCACAAATCTTTGCAGAGAGGCATAGTGACATGTTTGATTCTTTCTGTCAGTGGGATTTAATCCCTTCTAAAGGCAGTTCCTATCAGCAATTTCTGGTTACACCTATTTGTTCTGCACCAGATCTCCAACCTCATAGATAGCTTGGATCAAGGCTAGTCAAGCCTTAATGAAGTGTTGAAAATAAAAGAGGAATAATCCACCCATCTGGGCTCTAGTGCTCTAGGCTTTATGTGCTGTTAAGAAGGATCTTCCTGGTGTGGTTCTAGAGTTTCTTGCTACCAAACCCTGTGGATTTTTTTGTGTGTTGCAGGGCAACCGTATGGATGAACTACCGGAACGCCTAATAGGTTCAGTCCGTGTGTCTCACTTGCAGCTCTCTTCAGCTGTCTCACCATCACTGGACAATAGCTGAAATGTGCTTAGATGTGCGGATACCAGTTCTGTCTTTTCTATTCTCTCTGTAAAGTTCCTGTTCAGCAATGAGTTCTGTGTAGTACAGGCTCAGATAATTAACTATTTCCATCAGGAATTTGACATGCAGATTTGCATGTGAGGAATACATTATGCAAAAATTATCCCATGCCGACACTACATTAGTGTCACATCTGATGTACTCCTGCTAATAAGGCAGTTGTCAGCAAACTATCACTCTATATAGTTACAGCCTTTAAAATTATACAATTGAAAGGCGGAAATGTCTTTTTTTCTGTGAGATGTGAGAATGAAGTGTAACGAGGATGAACTATTCTATTTATGAAAGTACATCTTTGAGATATTCGTTGCAGTTTTGGATAACGAATGGTGATGGCTCAGAGGTATTTTAGTCAAATGTAAAATTATCTGAATTGGTGTGAGTTATCGGACCATTGGGGGAATGAGGATTTGAACTTTTTGGGTTTGTCTTTCTTACCACTGATTTTCTACCAAGCAACATCTTTTATGATTGAACAACTTTTTTCAACTTTTTTTGTTGGGAGGTTAAAAAAGTGTCACATTTTGCTTGCAGATTGTGTCTGTATCCTGACCATACATTTCATTTTGCTTGCAGTTGATGTCTATCCTCACCTTATTGGGTGCATGAATGGAAGAAGTCAGTCCAACTAGCAGCAGATGTTAGCAGGATGGCCACCTTTAATTTCAATTTAAACTTCAGCTTTGGGATTTTGCAATTCATTAGCAGTTTGCACTCTTAGACATTTGAGGAAGATTTCCTGAACTTCTGTATCACAAGAACTGTAGGATTGTTGCATATTCGAAAGTGAGGCAGGAATTAGGATTGAAGCCATATTTGATGCATGCACACCCTTCTCTCAGGGATCTATCCTGCTTGATTAAGACATCACAAAGTTCAGATGTCCATGACTATGTCCCTTTATGACATCTTTCCAGAATTTCAACTCCCCAAGAAAGAGATAGAATATTGTTGTACTACAGAACAACTGTTAGATCAAATTTGCTAGAGTGAAGGAATACTGTTGGCCCTTCTGCATGTGAGCTTTGTGTGTTCAGCAAAATGACAATTGAGTGGTTTCACACAACCTTATTGATGCATGAAGGAAATCACCACACTCTAAAGATGGCCTTTGAAAATGAAATGCATACAATGGGCCACCACATCTTCATGAAAAGAAGCTCTCACTGGTAATCAGAACAACTACTGTCCTCTCCTAAATACTGGTCCTTACTCTGACAAGACTGCACTCTCTTCTTCTTGTTCATTCTAATAACTTGCCGACTTATCAGTGGTTACTTGACCTAGTAAGAGGCAAATAAGAGGGGTTTCATCAACACAGTTCCTGCAAATTTCTGACTCAGGCTATGAAAGCAGATTCTAAATTACAGTGATGATGGTCTCTATTGCCAAATATGCAGTATCAAGAAGATTGCTCACAATTCAGACAACTAGTTATTGCAGAATGTCTTTCACTCTATGTAAGTCAAACGTGGATTAAATACCCCACATAAATTATGGATGCAAAAATGACCTGCCAACTATGCTCAATTGTTCAGTACAAAGGTGTGATGCATCTTAAAAAATCATGAATCAGTTGCACCATTCTACAGGTGGCAAGTATACCAGCTAAAGATAGTTGTGGACGTCCTCAATATTAAATGTCAACACTCCAAGTCTTCTCAGCAATCACCTTCGCAGCTTTGTAATCTTTGACAGGGACTGCGGCAGTCACCTGTCCATGTGCAACAAACAGAAGCTTGTGAAACCTTGTTTCTATTACTCTTCAAACCAAATGTACCAGTCTTCTGTATGTCCATATTTGCAAAAGACCATGAGGACTGAGTACCTATTCAAATACTACAAGTGTTATTGTAATGTGTGTGGCCATTATAGAGATATAGAATTGCCTGCAGTGAAGAGCAGTTATCACCAGTAGATGGAAGGGGGTAACAGATACATTCCAGAAACTTGACACAGAACTCTCTACTGTTTGCAGAATACAAATTGAATGCATCTCCTGGTCAAGCATATTGTAGTGGAAAAAGAGAAAAAGCAAATAAAGATCAACCAACAATATTATGGAGTCTTTGAGATGCCAGAAGACTTGTGCTATTCAATATCCAGTTTATTCACCTGGTGCTTAAGGAGTTGAAAGGTGAAGGCATGGGTTTATTAATACCTTGAAGTGGCCATATTCCTTTGATTCACGGGTCCATTCCAAGCCCACTGTTTTGACATGGCCATCATAAACAGCTTTGGTATGATCGTGCTTGCCAAACTTACGTCCAATGGCAAAGTGCCAGCCCTGAGTGTGGAAATCATAAGCAGGCTCTAATGTGGTACCACTGCCATGCACATAAGTGTATTTAAGGTGCCCATGTTCTGATGCAAAGCTGTACTTAGCTGTCACCTTGTTGCGTGAATCCAGAGCCAAACTTGCTTCCAACAGTGTGGCATTACGCTTCTGAGGATGAATATATGTCAGCTTCACTGACTTCCCAGCCACTGTTGCTCCTGTGAAGAATTGAAACCTGGCAGCCTGCAGCCATCAATGTCTCCACTATTCAGCTCCTACTGTGGAAGGGATATGTACCACCAGAGTTCTTTCATACCCTTGTCCTTGATGTTTCCCATTAGATAAATACCAACCTCAGCTTGTGCAGAATCTCATCATCATAACACTACCTTGATGAATCAGGACCTTTGAAACAATTACACTATCTGTTGCTCATGGCTGCTCCACAGTTATCTACTCTAAGACACTGATAACAATGTCAGGGAGACATGGGTCTGTGGTTCACAATTCACTCCCAAGTCTAGGCACAACCATTTGACACCTCAGTATCAGATGTACAAGTTTTGGATAAGAAGAAATCCTGTCCTCAGAACACATTATACCTGATTTGTTACAATCAAACCCTGTTTGTCCTTGCTGATTTCTAGTTCTTTCATTGGTCAGACATAACTTAAGAGAAAGCTCCAAATATTGATCACTTCAAGCTGATGGAAACTGGAATCACCTCTGCCATACATCCAAACAGAAACCAATATCTATGACAATGCAGAGAAATCTCTAAAACAATGAGCGAAGCCATAACCTTATGAAAGTTGCTCACAAAGTGTCAGACCGTCACCTGCATCACAAATAGCAGTGATGAGCTGCCACAACTACCCATGCTGACTTAACCGGCTGCCGACAGCATGTGTAGATAAGTTTACAATAATAATCAGCCAAAAATTCAGGCAAACCATGATATGAAACCAAGGGTCCTAAGTCTCTGTTGTGTATTTGCAAGCAATGGGAAGACTCAGTCATGATGTCAACTAGCTCTAAGAGACATACCTCTACCATGCATCCACACAGAAACCACACACAACTTTCACTGCCACTGGCCCCAACTGTTAAGGCTCTTGTATTTGATGCTCAAAGCAGCTGGAGCTCTCAAACTTGCACAAACACAGGTCTGACTTGTTTGTGTTCAGCAATCTATTCCACAACATTACATATCCTCATTTCTGAGGTAATTGTGATCAGTGTGAATTATCTGACAAGTGCCAGAGAATGTAGAATAACAAAAAAAATTGCTGTCCGACTTCTGTACCAATCATACAGAAAAATATATCAATTGCAAACATACAAGCATGCATGCTTCTTGACACGAAACAGCAAATCATGTTTATACTTACATTCAAGCTCTTAGTGGAATTCTCTTCACACGGTGCTGAGGGCAAGTAGGCATAGTAGTGATTCTAGGGTTACTGTGCGAGGACTGGCGACATCTATCTACATCATGTCGCCTTCCAACATCAAGTTCTCGTAACTGAAATTCCCCAACTCCATTCCACTGCGTCGAGGAACTAGTCCCAAGGTGAGAAAATGATATTTCCAACTTCAACGTGAAAGGCTTGAAGACTACATCACGTTACAATTACCGATATCTCGTACTCTCTCATCATTCGTAAAGCGCAAAATGATTACCGACGTCTAGGTTCGTTGACAGTTTACCAAAGGAAGAATACCAAAGCCAAACTCCATGCCGCCCGCTCAAATTCCAAGAGGAAAAAGGAAAATCACAATACAAAGTAAAACCGATATGAAAGCAAAAAGTAGGAGAAGATGTAGAGGCGGAGGAGGTCGAGAAGCACGAGAGACACCAAACCCGGTGTTGGAGGTCATAGTCGATGAGGAATGCGCCAGGTTTCTCAATGCCCAGGGAGACGCCGTGCAGGCTAACACCTTTGAGGAAAGTCGAATCCGAGCACGAAGCCTTAAGCTTGAGCTCTCCTGCGCCCACTGTGAGAGTTCCGGAAGCCGCTTGCGACGCCGACTCATACTTGGTCTTCACCGCGACTCTCGTCATCTCTTCCCTTTCTTTCTTTCTCTCTCTCTCTCTCTCTCTCTCTCTCCCAGTGCCAACGACGCCACCAGGGCTCCTTTTCCTTTGCTCCCCGAGAACGTCTGCTCCCTGGCGTGCAATAGAGGAGAAGAGAAGGGACGGGACGGGACGAGACGAGAGAAGCCAGAGTCGCGACAGAGAGGAGACAGCCGGGTCTCGCTCGAGCCTCGCACGCGGACCTGCATTCACGGCCTTGCCGCTTTGCCGCCTTACATCCTTTGGATCGGGCCGCAGGGTTGACTCAGAACGCTGACCTGCAGCATTCACGGCTTTGCCGCTTTGCCGCTTTACATCTTTGGATGGGGCCGCAGGCTTGACTCGCAAAAAAATCGTGAAGACCCAGATCTATTACCGGACAGGCGTTGGATGCAAATGATGGACGGTCAGATGTGCTCCATAGAGAATTTCACCAAAGCATGATTTTCTTTCCATATTATTGCCCTTTTCTATCTTTTTTTTATTTTAATTTTTTTTGGGTTTTTTTTGGGGCTATAATGGACCAATTCTAGGCAAATTTGCATTTTACTCAACAATCAATGAACCGATATTCGGCAATTTCTTCAGCAATGTAGGCAGCTTAATATTAGCCAAAACTTCACAAACAATAATATGGGTTAAAATATATTGATTTATCAATATAATTGGAAGGTTTGGCACAAATTCTATTCTTTTTGAAAATGCCAAAATTTTCAAAAAAACATTTCTTGAAAAAAGAAAATCTTTTTTGTGAAGGAAAATGAAGAATCTTTTCGAATATTCAAGGAATATTTAGTTTTCGGAATGGAAATCTTTTGAATTTATTTAATTATTTAATAAATGTGTGCTGAAGCTGCCTTTGTACTATGGTAACTTACAAATAAATATTTCTCCAAATGAAAACCTTTTGTAACAATTTTTTAAAGATATTTTTTGAATTTCATGCCATTTTTGTGGCTTTTAATTGCAAGCCTTAGTTTGGGGTAGAATTCAAATCAGTTACAACTCCTAGTTTAAGGTTGCTTCTAATTATGTTTTTTAAGTAAACCTCATAATGTGATTTAAAATAACATTTGAAAAAAGACAACAAAACATATTTCATAAAATGTGATAACTTATTTCCCATAAGCTTCAAGACTCTTAAAAAAACAATCTTGTGAATACCTCCTAACACCAAAGAGAATTGGTGTCAAATTATGCAAAAGAGGTTAGGGTTGAGGTTTTAGAACAAAAGAGAGGATAATTCTTGGTACAAATCACTATAATCACTTCTAGTGAGTTGTTGAAAGTAAAGGGGTGATGATTTTGATGGTGTTTTTTTTAGCATATGTTTAACAAATACCTCTTGGAAGGTGGCACCTACTCAACATGTGATCTTTTTCTCTAATCTTCCTTGACTAGTGGTCAATATGTTGCCATCTATTAGGACTTGTATGAATCTTTTCACATTATGGAGGTTTTAACTAATCACTTAATCACATGGTAGTTCTTTAATCCTATTTGAAACTTTCCTTTCTTGTTTAAGATGTCACTATGTTTCCTTTCTTTTTAATGGGTGTTGCTTCATGTTGTACCTCTAAAATTTCACCTCCATGACAAAACCATGTTTAACATAAGTTTTCAAAAACCCATTGCAAAAACAAAAGAAACTCAAGTTGGGTTTGAAGCTCAAAATCTCTTCTACCCTCTCATTCAAAGTTCTACAATTCTATCATTATGGAGAGCTTATAATACCATAAATTTTCCACCATGCCAGTCAAACTCTACAACTCACCAACCTTTGGGACAAGAGATATGATGGCATAAACCCCTTAAACACATAAATATTTAATATTAGATGTCTATAGATCACACAATTGAACCATAGTCTAAAACATTTGTTCCTTTTTTGTTGTTAAGATTCTCTTTTGACCCTTATGAGTTTAAAAGGCATCACCAATAAACAAATTTCATAACATTTTGAAATGTCAATACAATTCAACATGATTGCACCAACTATTTAACACAAACCACTGGTACACTTGTTTTTGAAAGATCCAAAATTCTTAGTTAAGTAGATCATGAAGTATCATGATGGATCGTAATAATTCTCCAACTAATACCCTCATAATGAACAAATATTAAGCTTGATCAAATATGTTATATCAAACTTTACAATAATCCCATAGACCTATCAACAAAATAGTTTCATGGTATCATAATTAGTGGGCTCACATCACCACACCATGTTGAATTAGTTCATTCTCAAATCATCATCCCCAAAATTTTGATTTACATTAGTATGGGAAAAAATATGAAACATTTAATGAAAAATACTAAAATCCCTTCCCTCCCCTCCCCCCAAGCTCATGTAGACCAATTTGTGAAAGATTCCAATACATTCAAAAGTTCAAATCAAACCAAAAGAAAGTGCATTGCTCATTTCAACATATCAAAAAAATTCATTGTTAAGCCAACAAAAGTTTTACCATCAATCTAGAGTTTTCATTCAACAATTAGCATCTCCACACACTTTTTGCATGTTTTGCACCCAACCTCTCAACTTCTACTTACTTTTCATAAAATATCATCATTTCAAAAATTCTTGCACTTGCAACTCCTTTAAAAAGTTTCCAACATCACAAAAAAAATCAAATTGATCAACATATTAACTTGGACTGTGTCCCATTTGTTATCAATCATAATATTGGGGGTTTAGAAAAAAGTCACATATCTTTTTTTTTAAATGTTTCATATGAAATCGCACAATTTCAAAAACATACATGACACCATTTGGTGTCATACCATCAAAATCTCACTTTGATTTTTTGATGTTCAAGCATTTCTAAACCCTCATATTTTGGTTTAGTTTAATTTTAATACTAACTTGTGGGAGTACTTAAACTATGAAGGGACCTTAAACCAAAGCTTATCATTAACCCCTATAACTATTCAATTTGTTTGCAAATGCATAACTATAGTTAAAAACACTTTGAGGTTATTTTGTAAATGACATAATAGTATGGTAGTGGCCTCACTCTTATGATCCTTGCTTGACCATATTCAAATCCTTATTTAAAACTTCAATATGGACAAATGTGGCTTTGAAATTATGATCTTTAATTGGTTATATTGAAAGCCTTCCTCTAAAATGAAAAACCTTATTTTGAAGATTTGAAGTCTTGCACCAACAATTGATGGAAGAATCTACTCACAATTCAAAAAGCCCCTATAATATATTTCTCAACTTCATAATTAACTGATAAAATGTTTTAAAGAAAAAACTTTAACTTGTGTTGGGTTTCAAATTGTCTTGCATTTATAGATAAACATAATGTAAAGATTGAAGTGTAGTTTACTTCCTATGATTATTCTCACAATTTTAAATGCTTCTACATATGTTCAAAACTTTTCCCTATTGTAATATATTTACATGTTTAGAGATAATTGAATTATTTTTACATTTGTCAAAAATTGGAAAATTGATCAAATATGTTGAAAACTTTGAAAAAGAATATTCAAAAGGGAAATTGTATAGCAACAATTGAAAATGGATTGAAACTATCATGAGATTATCATTACATAGAATCAAACATGGGCATATAAGTGGAATTGTTTAATTGTGTCACATAGTAAACAAAAAAATTAAATGCACGTTTGCAAGGCAAGTTGGTCTCTTATTACTAATATCCTATATGTTGAAAACGTTAAAAAATAATAATTTGGATGTTGAAGCGAAAAAAATAATTAATTAAATATTTATTAGGGAATTGCTAAACCTACCTAAGTATTATAGTATACAATGGTTTTGTTTCATCAAGGTTGCATATTGATATCAACACCAACACCTATTTTTTTTGTTAAAAAAATTTACTTTCCCACCAACCTAATTAATTTATGTTCATTTACAACAACACCAAACTTTAAAACTCCACAATAATAAACCTAGATATAAACCAATGTTGGGTGGGTATCACTAATGATATGAGAATTGCCTAGGGTTTTAGGTCAGTTTTCATCACAAAAATTGAGTATCACCATTAATGATACCTAGGTGGAGATCCACCCCATCAATTTTTATTAAAATGAAAAGGTATTTAAAAAATTAATACCTTGGGATATCCTTCAAAAAATGAAATTTGGGTAGGGCACCCAACTCTAATTCTTAAGGCTATAAGTTTAGTGTAGGTAGGACTAATGGTAAGTTTATATGGAAGCTTTGTTGGCCCTACCTTGTATATAAAGGATATTGTGTTGAAAATCATCATAGAATATAGTAACTTCAAGGGATTTTGGCCCCTAGAAATTTGGCGAGATGATTCATCCTAATTTGATTGTGAAAGGATTTACATTCATCTTTTGACAATTTATTTTCTCTGTCACCTTGTCAAATGTGCACCCAACCCCAAGTGATTTATCACCAATCCATAACCCACAAAATTAAATATGAAATACCTTCTCTAAAAATGATTAAAACACCCATCATATGCAAAAATTTGTGTACTCCTTCCAAAATGTGACAATGTGATTCAAAACATTTAAATAAACATGTTATGATGAGGTTTTCTTTTCTTTCTTTTTTTTTGTTTTGTTTTTGGTGTTAAGGTTTTTAATATTGGCAACAACAATATAATATGACCAACAATCTAAGGTGTGCTCCTTGGTTCCTCGAAATGGACAAAGTGGTGCAAGAACTTTAGGATGAGATTGTGAAAAGTGTTTAATGAATGCATCTCAAACATTTCAATTAGACAAACAAACAAAGAATGTCCAATTAATGGAAATTTGAACCAAATTTAGGTAATAAATTCTTCATAGACACAAACACATTTCATCATAGCTTGAATTCGAAAAAGGCACCACCTTTCTCCTTGTAGAATATTTTATGTTTCCATGGGCCCCTCATCAAAATGATATTTTCTTGGGGTTCCCAAAGTTCTCTCTTGAAATTGAATCAATTTCTTGTCCTTCAATTATGGAAGCCCATAATTTTCATGTAATGTAACAAAATTGAACATGAAATTATAATTGTAGCTATTAAAAATAAATTTAAAATGTCATATTAAGTTTTTCAGTTTGTCATGATTTGTTCCTTCAAACTAACATTTTGAACAATCAAAATCATTTTGGCAAATTTTGTTCCAACCTTCCAAATCACCATAACTCATGCAAAACGTGAATGTTTTGAAAATATCATCACAATATTTTGTAATATTAAACAAAGTCTTTTTAATAAGTCAAACTTCATCCCATTTGGACATGTTTTAACCATGAAAAACTCCCACTCCAAAAACTTTGGACTCCTTGATAATTTCAATCAATGTTGTGTAAGTATATTTTTTGATATATTCTTGGGTAAGGTTATATACATTTTTTCAATTTATTCACCCATTGGGTGAAGGTATATTAACATTTTTTTTATTAGGTTAGGGTTTGGGTATACAAAAGTTAATTTTTTGGATAGATGGGTAGTGTCTAGGTAATCCTTTTTATCATATACCCCTCTTTGGGGTAAAAATGGGCATGTGTAATATTTATTTGTTTAATTAAAAATGAAGGAAAATATTGTCCACATTTTGGAAATTTTCAAAGACCAAATCCAATGTCAAAATGCAAGAATCAAAGTGATTGATTCATCCTTCATTAAGATAAACATGCTTATAAATGAACATTTAATGTATAAAAATAAAATGGTGTCATGGTTGATGCTTGGTTGGTGCTAGAGTTTAAAGATAATTTGTATCTCATTATCAATTGTTCCAATAAACTTTTGAATTGTCCAATTTTGTTTAATAAATATGTGTAAGTTATGACCTTCCAAAATAGGGGGTGTTTTGTTTGAAATATATTCTTATCACACACCTACCATTCCTAACATGCGCACTTTTACAACATGCTAACAATCCTCAATTTTATCAATTATGGTTTGTTCAAAGTTCTCACCTTTTCACTTATATAGGTGAGCCAAAGGGGAGGTCCTACATATTCACATATAAACATATATTTTGGGGAGATTCCAAAGATTATTATTATTATTATTTGGTTTCTTCTTGCAATGGGTCAATCAAATTGGCTAATTGCAACAAAAATAAATATTTTTTAAAGAAGCACCCTATTTATTTAATAGAACTAACAAACTTTAAGGTTTAAATCATATACACCTAATTTGTTTTATTTGAATGTCAAAACATGTCTAGCTTTGGGTACGGGTATTTTTTACATATGTCTAAGGTTATGCGTATAATATAATTTTTAAAATTTACATACCCTTGAGTATGCACTTCATTAAGGCATGGTGGTTTTAAGGAAATATGTTAAAGTAATAATATACCTTATCCATACCCAATGGGTATATACAAGTAAAAAATATATATTCACATAATATTATTTTCAATACCCAAACATTTCCTAGCAAATGTAAGATTCTTCTTAGTCATGGATTTACTCGAGAACCTCCTGTTTTATAGAAGAAAAAAGAATGATGAGGACGTGATCTTTATGTTCTCATCACGTAAGTGAAGGTGCAACTTGAAGGTTTTGGGGGTGCATGCTTTTCATTCCCACACATTTTCACTTCATGTGGAAATGTGTTTTCATCCTCTTCAATTTGCTCAAAGGTTTGGGCTCTTTCTCAACTTAATCCCTTTAGTCTTGCCAAAACCTTGGTTATGAACTTAAGATTAAGTGCACACAACCTATCCATTTCAACAATTTTCATACAATTCTTACACAATTTTTTATGTTGTTTGATTTAATACATTTTTTATGGGTTCCTTTGTGTTGACTTGTGGTAGTTCAACATTTTTTTATAAAGTATTCTTGAATTGTCAATATTGATTTCAAGAAAGCACGTGGAATATTTTGAAATGAATTACAATTTTATCAATGTTTTTTATACTAATCAATTTCTTTTGCATTTTGTTTGCTTGCATGAGTTCTTAATTTGGATTATATAGGAGTATGGAGGAATGTAACATATTTGAGTTATTAAAGAGTTGATCGTCATCACTGTAAGCAATTTCATTGCCATATGCCTCCATGCTATTTTATTGTTACTACAAAAGTTGTTTCATGTTGTTGCAAAAATGATTGTCACGACAAATAGTCATTGTTGCTCAATTTTGCAACCAAATGCTATTGTTGAACTAATGTTATTACAAGGTTAATTTGGAATGCAATTTTGTTTGTACTATTTTTGTTATTACAAGATTGTGAGAAACATTTTAGAATATGATGGTGTTATCATGATTACTATTGTTGTCATTGTTGTAAAACTATGAGAATTTTTTTGGGGTGTGGTGTTGTTGCTATGTTGTCACAAGATTGCAAGAAACATCAATCTTGAAGTGTGATGTTGCAATTCAATATAACATGAGATTATTAAGTAAGAGTGTTGAATTATTGTTTAGTTTTTTGGACAATTTTAAAATATAAATTAACATTAATTTTCATTCCAAAATCTCCACATTTACTAGATTAGATGATAACTACATTAGTTGTTACCATTGAATTTTATTTTTTCATGCCAATGTATAAGCATCCACATAAGATTCAATGCTACATAACATTGAATGTGTGGAAATTAGGTTAGATTAAACATTTCTATCATTGAGTTAAAGATTTTTTTACGTATAAGTTTGGCTAGCCTTTAAGTTTGATTTTCCAAGACACTTCAACATATAGTGTGCTATTGAAGGTTGAAAACAATTAGTACATGAGAAAAGGATTCCCACCATGCTAAGTTAGGAAAAGGAAAGTTCTTCTCCTTTTTAGTCACACTCTCAAAGAAACATGGTGTTTGCATAAGAACATGACAAACAATGCTAAGATTCAATATGACATTCTAAAAGCACGAGTTGCAAGTTAGAATGTACACACTAAGAGAAAATTTAGAAAAACAAAGATACATGAGTCATGAGTTTTCCTCTACAATTTCTCACAACTAGAACTCACAAGTTGTGGTGTTGAAAAACATTGCACTTAAAGTTTGGCTCAAGTAGAAAATAACATGATTAGGCCAAACAAAACATATGTATTGAGTTTGTTAACCCATAGTTTAGAAACACTACTAAGTACCTATACAATTTCCCAAATTTATTAACTTCATTTGAAACAAGGAAGAAATACAAGAAAATCTCCCAAAATAATAATTTAAAAGGAAAAAAAAGGGTACCTAGTTAGATGCAAAATCCACATAATCCAAAAAAATTCACATGCCCCAACTGCCCGAAACCCCCATCCTCTTCCACCCGACCCCAAAAGAAAAAGATAGAGCTCAAGAAAACATGATGCAAGAAGAAAGAACAAGA
>Ga0209208_10002943_pt1 | contig 24503 bp, 17 predicted proteins | sample S1TSphfallax_3_FD_187694 | JGI IMG/M metagenome (GOLD analysis project Ga0209208, IMG submission 187694) | Host-associated microbial communities from peat moss isolated from Minnesota, USA - S1T2_Fd - Sphagnum fallax MG (SPAdes) (version 2) | ecosystem: Host-associated > Plants > Peat moss >...
CCAAATTTGGGTAACATTAGATTACAATTTGGATATCTTTGAAATGGTAGGATGAACAAGTGAACCATCAAAAAGATTGTCAAAAGAAAGCTTTTAATTTTCAGGCATTATCAAGTGGATGTTAAAGAGATTACTTGTCCTTTTCAATGGTGGGAGAAGCATGAAGTTATGTTTTTCATAGTTGGATTTCTTGTTTGGTAGATTTTAAGGATTGCAGGTTCACAAATTGAGATTGAGAGAATATTGTTTTTAGTTGGGATACTTATTAATTTAAGAAGATGTTGTTTATAGGGTTTATCCATTCTAGAATGGATTGGGTTCTGGTTCTGAGTAACCTGAACTGAAACTGGACGGTTAACTGCCAATTAACCCTCAGATCCAAATGATTTTCCCTGAAAAAAATTCTTCAAAAATTCAGGTTCCAGTTCTAGATTTGAGTCCAGGTTCCAGGTTCTTATTTTGGATTCAATTTTGGTTTGGTTTTGGGTAATTGGAATTGACAATTCTAACCAGCCAAATCGAGTTATTGGCCAACACTGGTTTTTTCCATGGTACACGTGTAGGTGCTTCACCAGGACTCTAGTTGCTCTTTTCTTTATTTCACACTTTAATTTCCTCTCATGTACCTACTTGTTGCATGAAGTCTCACAGGTTTATCATTCTCATCACACTACTTTCAGTTCTAACACATGCAGTGGAATCATTCCATAGTATTAGGAGTGCTCTGTGGGGTGGGGGGAGTAGTTTGGACTGTACAAATCAGTTCCATAGGAACTTCTGAGCTGTTGGGGGAAGTGGAGAGACATAGAGAAGTGAAACTAGGACTGTCCTCTTTTGTTGTAGCAGTTGGACAGTGTTGTTGACATGTCACAACCTAAGAAAACAAGTGCAGTTTTTTCTCATTTTATCCCTCTTGAAGTTCTTTGGTACAAGTTGCTGTTGTTGTGCTGTTTGTCGCATGTTGTGGGTGCTAATGCAGTCCCTCCCCTGGATTTCGTGCGATATTGTGTATAGAGGACATTGCGGCTTGTTTTTGTTTGGTGAAGCAATTTAATATTCAGGTTCTGTGGAGGGCAGACAATGGACAGGCACATGATCATCAATTGCCAGTTTCTCCCTGCCACAATTCTTTTATCATTTCAGGTTTATTGGGGTCACGTATGGATTCAAAACCAAGCAAGCCTCCCCACCAACAGCCCCTTCTGCTTACCAGAAAGTGGTCAACCACTTTTGCTTCAACTGGTCATACTCAGAATGCTTTCTGGATTTTCTTAGATCTTCTTCTCTTTCAGAATCCTGCTTTCCATGCTCATAAACAATCCCTCACTCAGTTGTTACTGAATTACAATCCCTTGCTTGACACATCAAATCATCAGAGGCTAAATTGCCCTATACAAATTATTCATTGCCCTATACCACACCAAACAATTTGTGCTTAGTTCTTAGGGAGGAATACAGTCTGTTCAGGTCTTCATCATACTTAGAGCTCTCATGTGTAGCTTGTGAGTTTCTTCAGTGCAAGTGTTATTGTACTATCATGTGTAAACCTAGCTACATGAGCACAGTCTATACCAGTGCGAAACTGCCATCCGTTGCAGTCCCAAAGCTATGCCGTTGCCATCCCTAACCTTAGCTCAAGAAATGGCTGCCATGAATTGTGGGTGGTAGTTGTAGGCCAGGTGATAGGGTGGTAGGACGGCCGGGGATGTCCATTTCAGGATGTCAAGACAACGGTGTAGCTTTGGGACCACAAAACTTGGGACCAGTTTGTAAACCTCAAAACTTAGCACTGGTTTGTGAAATCTAGAACTATGCCACATATTTAGGGGCCTCAATTCTGGAGTCTTGTTTGGGGTAGGTGCATGTGGGCCCCCTCCCACCCACTGACACCCCTCCCCAAAACTTTGGGGGTGGACCAAGGTTACGATGAGCCCAAGCCAGGCTCCTCAACTGCTGGGTCGGGCTCCGTGATTGTCACACTGGCTTTAAAGACCTATGCCTCAAATAACATTGGGGCCTATACCATAGGAACTCCACAACACCATAAGGTTGAAACAGCCCTGAGATGCGTGACCAGATGATACTGCTACAAGAACTAAGGCAGCTCACACCACCCCCGCTTCACTGCACCCAAAAGGAATGCAACACCTGTGGTGTAGTCAAGAAGCTCCTCTAGCTAGCATAAAATGTATTGATGTGTAGGGTTAATCCCAAGGCCGTGGGCTTTATCAAGCCCAGGAATAAGGGCCTTTGTTAGGTGGAGCCAAGCATGAGCCCGAGGCTAATGGCTTTACAGAGTGTTGTTAAGACCCGTGCGGATTTTTAAATTTTTTTCCCCATGATACCTAGCAAACAGTCCTTTTTTTGAAATGCCGCACAAACAGCAGAGGAAAAATTACTCTAGGTAACTGCCCTCCCAGTACTACACTGAAAACTTGGCGCAGGTCTTTATGTTACTTTTACTTTAAAGGAAGGATAGGACTTCTACTTAATTTTTTAAGAATGGTCATTGAGTGATTTCTTTTGTAGTTAGGCCTCATGAGTTTGGGAGACCCAACTGTCTTTTTGTGTATGGTAAAGTCTATGGGCTTTATGGGGATAAGGAAACGTGCAAGGCAGAGTTGAGCACAAGCCCAATTCTGATAAAACCCATGGCCGAAGGATATTTTTGAGCATAAAGATCTGCTCTGATTTTTTCCCTGGTGATACCTGGTTGGTAAAAATTGAAAAAATGGTGTGATGCTCTTACTTCACACAACACAAGAGAAGGGGGTTTATATGTGGGAGGGGCATACATCATACAGTCTTGGTATCAATGAAGAAATGTCAAGAATCTCGGACATAAAGTAACTCTGTCAAAGGGGGGAAAATTACACATTGCAAGGTTGACATAAAGGAACTCTGTCAATTGGAAGCATTTACACAATGCAAGGTTTAAGCTTTAAGGGATATGGCATACAAAAAGAGACTAACCACCATAGTTTCAGCTTTATGCTAGAACCTTCTTCACACTACAGCCCTCTCTGAGGTCCCAAAGCTGGAGCTTATACCCTGAGTTGAATAGCAGAGCTGACACACTACAAGTTACGTTAGGTTTGCTTTCACTGCGCCTTTGCTCAGAGGCAACAAAAAGGCAGCCACCAACTTACAAGTTGGGGGCCAGAGTGAAGCAGCACCCACCAGCGCACCATGAAGGATGGATGGTAAGTGGTCAGGAAACAGTTTTCTGTTGGAACCCAACAGTTCTGTAGCTAATCATGGTGGTTAGCTCAGTTACTGTTTTACTACCTACTACCTACTAACAACCTAGGCAGGTTGTTAGTAGGTAGGTAGAAAAAGCAGCCCTTACCTATGTATAAACCATCTACTTACATAGTAGTTACCATTTTTTGTACCTATCTATCTATAGGACCTAGTTCTTATAGAATGGGTAGCAAAGGTGAAACAAGATCTTAACTCAGTTGAGGTTTCATCTGCAACTGAGTCCTAAGTCATTATAACAGGTATCCAATGGATGGTGTGATGGTGGGTGCTGGTTCACTCTAGCCCAAGTTGGGAAAAACTGAACCACCCCCCAACCCAAATTAGTTAGTGAGTGATTTGGTACCATGCCCTAACTTTGCAAGGGAAGAAGCTGTTTGCAAAGAGGAGCCTTGTTGGCTTTGTACTCTCTCCTCTAACCCCCAAAAATGAAGTACCAAGAACACAAACAAACAAAGAAGAGAGAAACAGGAAAAGGGGAAGGAGTCCACAAACACTTACAGAGGAAAACAAAACAGCAAATAAAACTAGGTAGTAGCTATCATACAATGTACTATGTACTATAGGAGATAATGAAGAGGAATGGCATGGCATCAATGACTGGGCCGCATGTGTTGTCACCATTTCCTTCCTCCACACACCAAAAGACATACTGCACTCCATAACTCCCCCACTGTCTCTTCTGTCCTTCCACTTCAGACCCCAACTCCTCAAACAAGCTTTTTTTTCTACACCTTGGTAACACTTCACTTAGGACAAGTCAAGTACTGTAGGCGAACCTATTCAAAACTCCAACAGTCCCCTGCACCTCTCTCTGTCTCTGTCTCTGTCTATCTATATATGCCTCCCCTACCCTTTGTTTTGCACCACTCCTACTTCCCTCCTCCTCTCCATGTGCAACTTCTTGTTTTCGGTGGGTGTGTGTGAACTTGTGTTATGATCTTTTGGTTGTCTTTGTTTGGAGAGGGTTTTGTTGTGTGTACTACTTGAGTTATCTGGAGTTATCTGCTTTTTTCAGTGCTAAATTGTAGGTGCTGGGTGTTTTGTGTTGTTTCGAAGTAGGGTGATGTGTTTTGGGTCCTTTTGTCGTCACATTTGGTCTGTTGAGTTGCTTTGTAAAGTTTCTTTTTCAGTTGCAAACTGGGCGGCTGTGTAGTATTTGTTGTTGTTGTTGTTGGTAGTTCTTGCTCCGGGTGTTTTGAGGCTATTTTATGTTTTGTAGCAAATCTTGGGGTTCAGGGTTTAAAGAGGGGATTTCTTCATCCGAGTCTGGGTTGTGGGAAATTTGGGCACAATCTTGGGTTCAGGGTTTAAAGAGTGAATTTCTTCATCAGAGGCTCGGTTCTGGAAAATTTTCGGCATAGCAATTGTTTTAAGTCTTTGCAGTTACATTACAAACAGCTTCTATCTCATCAAGCTTCACTGTTTCTTTTCGTGTTCCTCTCTGATGACCCCAACAAATATCAGGGTAATTGTCTTTCTTGTGAGATCCGTGGATCGGGTCGTGCAGAGTTAGCTCAATTTTCTCATAGCTGCAAGAACTTTGGTTTACACCCATTTGTATTCTGTCGCTTGTTTGAATACCTGGAATGTACAGTCTCAAGTTTGTTGCAATGAATGTGCATTGACATTTTTTGCCAGGAAATTCATTCAATGTCTATATTCTGTTGTAGTTCACGCTTGAGGTCGAGAAGTTCTTGAGAGCAAGGGGTTAAATAGCTCATGCGAAGAACTAGAATTGAGTTGGGATCTTTGGACTTGGGGGCAATGGATCGCAATTTCATCTTGACAATGTTGACAATGATTGTTAGCCTTGTGGTTTCGATGGCGGTGATGATGGATGCGCGTCCTACTCCGCTCCTCTCCATTGTCGACTCGGAAGGAGCATCAGCAGCTCAAAGCACTGGGCGCAAGCTCTTGAAGCTGGTGAGAAACCAGCTGGTTCTGCCTTACCACAACGGACCTCTACTGACTAGACGATCGTCCAGTTTGAACATCTACATCATCTGGTATGGCGATTTTAGTCCCGCTCAGAAATCCGCCATCGTCGACTTCCTTGATTCCTTCAAGCAGACACCAGAAGAGGTGCTGCACCCCTCTGTGAGCAGCTGGTGGAAGATGACGGCAGGCTACAACGATGCTTCTGCACAGGATGATGCAGTCGTCCCTTTTTCGTCACCCTTGCTGGCCGGCCAGAGGAGTGTCGCATACACGCTGGGAAAGAGGCTCAAGACGGCCGACATCGAAGCTCTGGTGGAAGAATCTCTGGCAACATCGTCATCGACATCCGCGTTTCCTGCGGACTCCAACGCAATGTACTTCGTCCTGACGGCACACGACGTCTTTGTCCAAAACTTCTGCATGAGTTCATGCGCCTCACACGACTTCTTCACGTCACCACCAGCCACGCCTCCTCCTGTACACAACAGCCCGATGATGCTTCTTCCCTATGCGTGGGTGGGGAACTCCGCTGACCAGTGCCCGGGTCTGTGCGCCTGGCCATTCGCGCTTCCACAATTCGGTCCTCTTGGAGCTAAGCCTTTGATACCGCCAAACGGCGACATTGGGATTGACGGGATGGTGATCAATATGGCGAACATGTTGGCTGGTGCCGCCACCAATCCTTTCAACACTGGTTACTATCAAGGGGATGCTTCAGCGCCCTTGGAAGCCGCGACGGCATGCGCGGGGATCTATGGTCCAGGCGCATATCCAGGCTTCCCTGGCGAGCTTCTTGTACAGCCCATTTCAAGATCTAGCTACAATGCTCAAGGCGTTAACGGTCGCCAGTTCTTGTTGCCTGCTCTCTGGAACCCTGCAACACTCACATGTACACCTCCGTCCTAAACCCCACAATTTCTGCCCTTCCTGATCTCGCATCCCTTCACAATCTTTACCGATCTTCTTTTGCCCTTATCAGCAAGAAAGGATTGTCAGCTGCTGCTCCCCACTACAGTCTCTCCCAATCTTCTTTACCCACCCCACCCATAAGTTTGTCAGCTCTTGTACATACAGCTTTAAACTTCACTCCATTACTTCTTTCTCCTGATCGTCACAGGTCTTTTCTCTCTACTTTGAAACTGCCTAACGGTTTTGCCTCCTCACCCCACGAATTTCAATCTCTTAATTCTGCATTTAAATGGCTTGATTTTACATGGCATTACTTGATTTTGGATCCATTTGGAGATGATAGCCTTCAACATCTTGTCGGGACAACAAGAAAAGAAACAAAAGCTTCTGATTGCTGCATCCTTCTGGGTAGTAGCTATGTACTCTTATCAATGTTGTTCTGATGCCGAAGAGAGGAGGCATTAATTACTTTGATATTTGTTGATGTTCTCAATATTTTTCTGCAAGAAAATGGAGACATGTTCTATGTACAATTGAGAGGAATACAGGTCAAATGTAGCTGGTATGTGTATCTACTACTAGTGTAAATCTGTAGTTTGAGTTATGAGCTCTGTGCAGAAGCAATGAGCATGTACTGCAGAGCAACAGATTGAGGAGGGTATAGATAAGGAGACTGGTCAGTATGGTCACTACTGTATATGCAACTGCACGCCACGTGGTCCAGTGGATTTGCAAAAAGCTTGTAAATATTATTGACTTTTTTCCCCCTGAAAATATACTAGTTTGAAGAACATGTCTCCAGTGTCACATTTTTGCCATTTTGTGTTAGCTTACTTTACAGTCTTAGGTTTTTGACCTGATGATTCTATGCCATTTACTTCATTGCAGTTCCTCTACTATTTCACATTTAAGTTCCATGTGAGAATTTCACCACCATCTCACTCTTCAAATCTTTTGATCCCAATTCTTGGAGGGATAAATACAAAGTGTACCATTTGTGTGACACTGATGGCAGTGGATGAGCAGGAAATTTATTTGCAAGGTTATGTCTGCACATGTTCTTGTATTGTCTGTCTGGATTTTGCTACAACTGAAACCATGGTTTATGCTTCAGAATGTTATAGTGAAGTTTCACAGTTTCATTCTTTGTTCTTTGTGGGAAGATGGTAGCATCTACAAGGACCCAAGTCCTTGTACATGAATATAGAGCAGCACCTTCTGCAGCTGCTGGTTACATGCAGAGTATGAGCTTGTTCCATGTTGGTAGGGAACACTAAGTTCAGCTCTGCTACTGCAAAACCTTCCAATGCAAAATTGTTAGATGGATGAGATTGCAATTCATGAGAGGAGGAGAGAAGTAATTACAAAGTTGAAGCTGATAGTACTATTCCTCAATTTCATCACTACTACCAACATTCTAAGAACATGAATCCATCAGTAGTGCAGAGAAGTCCTGGTCATCATTCAAGTCCCAGTTAGAATCAAGATGCAATTTCCTCCTATGACACTCACATGATATGGTGGATTCTGTGTTCCTGATTCTGGCAATGTGCAAGCCATAGAAAAAGCTCATGCATATCAAACAATCTGGATTTGCACAAAGATGCCCACTACCCTAGTCACCTCCTTTCTCCGGAGACAAAACACGAAACAGAGCAACCAAATGACACACAGAGGATTGTGAGAATTGTTCTATAGCATCCAGTTCACGATGAAGGAAAAATTACTGATACTTCTACGAGCAAACCAATAACCAAAATGGTTCCTTGTGATATACCAGAAATCACAAAACGTCAAAACGTGGTGGTAAAACCCTAAACCCTAAAACCCACCCAAAACTAAATCTACACCCTAATTCGACCTCTATGTGTTCTGAGAGAGAGAGAGGAATAGGAGAGAGGATGTTTTGTGGGTTGCAATCTTCTTGTCACCAACAGTAGGCCGGGAAACTGTTGAAGGTGGAATCACTCATCACTTTTCCTCCCCTTGAATCCTGAGCTGCCGGAGTAGAGCTTGAAGAAATTGGGAATCGACCCCGGGGCAGCAAGGACGGAGAGATGCTGTACGTGGTCGGACTGGGGCTTGGAGATGAAAGAGACATTACGCTGAGAGGTTTGGAGGCTGTCAAGAAGTGTGATCATGTGTACCTGGAAGCGTACACCTCTCTGCTCGCTCTCGGTCTCGGTCCGTCTGCCACCACCACTCTGGTACGACCAACACAGGATGCTTAAACCCTATTTCTACATCCCAAGGTTTTGTTAGCATCACCATCCCTCAAATCGGAAAGAGAGATGTCAATCTTTCCTTCAAGAAACTACAGTTCAGGACCTTACTGAAGTACAAGAATTGTAGAATTTCTGTCATCATTTTGCATTAATAGAAAGCTTTTTTCTGGGTTTAGCGGGAGTTGCAAGAAAGCTGTCAACTCCCTAAAATGCAGATCATGACGAGGAGTTGCATTGCAGGAGAAGTTATATGGACGACCAGTGCTAGTAGCAGATCGAGAAATGGTAGAGCAAGGTGCAGAAGCCATTTTGGAGGAGGCTCGCAACTCTGATGTTGCATTTCTTGTTGTTGGTGATCCATTTGGGTATTACCCAACTCCTCATTATGTATTCGGTCTGAGTCTGATTCCACGCTCCTTGAAAACTCATCCTGTGAAGAAACAAAATTGTTAGATTAGAGAACCAAGCAAGCTGCAAGAGGAAGCTGCAAGAAATTCAATTTGTTTTTTCTATTTTATGTTTCGAAAGTTTTGGTGTCAGACAATAGATCTCAAGAGTATAATTCTTCTGTTTACATGGTGATAGTTTTGATGTTGGACAGATATCTCAAGGGTCTAATTCTTCTGTTTTATGTGTTGAAAGGTTTTATGTCAGATGAGATCTCTCAAGAGAGTGATTCTGCTGTTTATTTGTTGGAAGGTTTGATGTTGGACAGGGATCTCAAGACTGTATCCTTGTGTTTATGTGTGCAAAGGCTTGATTTAATTCTTATGGGTGGGTGTGGTCTCCCTTTTGGTGATTTATAGGGCAACAACACATTCTGATTTGCTGGTAAGAGCAAAGAAGTTGGGAGTGGCAGTGGAAGTGGTGCACAATGCGTCAATTATGAATGCTGTGGGAGCTTGTGGTTTGCAGCTTTACCGGTTTGGGGAGGCAATTTCCATACCTTTTTTCACAGAGACATGGCGACCTGCTAGCTTCTATGACAAAATCAAGGCAAATCACACAATTGGATTGCACACTTTGTGTCTACTGGGTAATGTATTTGCTGCTCAGTGGACACAAATTTATTGTGGAGTCATTCTCTCAAACATCTCTGTTCCATCTCCGCAATTTTGTTCCAGCACCTCATATTCTGGAACTTTGCATGCTTGCCAATCTATGAATGAACTGAAGCTTCCTAGGCAGGGCAGTTTCACTGCAGGGTAGTGGTTTCCTCTTCAGGTAGTGTTTGGTTGTGGTGTTTCATCTTTACAATTCTGTGCTATTAATTGCAGATATCCGAGTGAAGGAGCAATCCATGGAAGCTTTGTGTAGGTGAGAAAAATGGGAGCATGTGTGCCAAAACCATTACATGACATGAAACAGGCTTTGTAAACCCAAATCTAAAACCCTAAACATGTGTAATATGTTTTTAATGTGAGGCACTTGCCCTTCAAGTACAGAATCAAGTTCTTTGATTTGGTAATGATTGGATGAGATAGCAAGCAACAAGAAGCATGATATGGGTTCAGGAGCATTTTTACAATAGATTATGCACTTGCATCTTGCATTCTCAGAATGCACAAATATAGAAGAGTATTGTTTTCTGCTCTCTTGATGGTGATTCTTGAAACAATGAAAAGCCTACTGCATCAATGGGCTGTATCTTTCTCTGAGCTAGAAATGTGTAATCTCTCATGTTCTGAATGAGGGCTCTTTATTTTGTAGGGGGAAAAAGGAGTATGAACCACCCAAGTACATGAGCATTAATACAGCTTTGGGACAGCTCCTTGAGATTGAGGAAACACGACAAGAAAAAGGTGCAAGGAGATGTTGAAATTTTTTTTGAATGCAAGTTTTCAATTATCCACTGTTCATCCAGGTTCTAACTTTTGAATGTGAATTTTGTAAAAGACTATTGTATTGTGTGGATATTTGACTATTTTGGGGAGTTGTAAGCTGCAGTGTACAATGAAGATACACTATGTGTGGGTTTAGCGCGTCTGGGGACAAGCTCACAGAAGATAGTTGCAGGATCCATGAAGGAGCTGCTGGACATTGACTTTGGCCCACCTTTGCATAGCCTTGTCATTGTCGGTGACACACACGTCATGGAGGAAGAGTTCCTCACGTTTTTTAGAGCATCATGACAAACGCCAGTGTTTGATACTCAATTTCCTTGTTTTCTCTCTTCAGTTTTTTACCCCTGGCAGAAGCTGAAGTGCATCCATTTTGCTAATGTGGGCTCACAAGGGTTTGAGACATGGATTCGTGGGAGGGTTTTCTTTTTCCTCTAAGAGATTGAATTCGCACATAGGTAGTTTTTCATACACAGTTTGTGTTGCAGATGCCAATTAGGGTCAAGTCCGATCCTAGACCTTACACACCTTACAGAAATGCCTGGATTGGTGAGGGTCATTTTGAATTAGATCCAAAGTCAGAATCAGGATTTTTTAAGTACTATTGTGGGCCATGGAAAATTGCACTGTAGGCCTCCATACTCTGAAGATGATCATGCCGAAGTATGAAACATAAGATTTTTTCTTCTGTTGATGAGAGAATACGTTCTCACGTGATCCAGTTGAACAAAACAATATCTTTCTTATACACAAAACATGTAGAGAATTAGAGCTAAGGTCTATGTTGGAATTATATTCCATTGTGCATCAAGATGTAGCGGATTTGAAGAGAGGGCTTTCCATCTTGATCTCTGCCAAGTGTGGGAGGACTGTGCATCTAAGTGTTTGTTGTCTTAGTTACACATAGAGTTCTAAAGTCTACAATGTGCACAGCCAGGTGGTAAAGTGATGAACAGCTCTCATGGGTTCAGCTCATATGGGTGATGAATGATTGAAGTTTTGAGTTTGCATCTCCACATGTGGCGGTGCATATGTGAGTCTAGTTTCTGTATCCTACATGTGGATTACTCTTCTACATGAACTCCAATAACTGATCCAAAGTTTTGCAGTCACCACTTCTCCATTTTTCTGCATTTGCATCATGGGTAGTCTTATCTGTGTAGTTTCTGTGGTACCTGGGTAAGAACCATCTTTTGGGGCAACTACCCAGATAAGAAAAGAAAGAACAAAACTGATGCAACTGTGTCAGAAATTAAATTGAATAAATAGCAAAAGAAAATGAGTGTTTTATATCCTACACTCCAGAATTTGATTTGGAAGCAAACAAAAGAAGGGGAAGTTGTTTGAATACTCAGCATGAAATCATTAAATACTTAATGCAATAGGTACACAGTTGAGTAGTCAATGGGAGGCTGTTTAAAATCACAGATTTAGCTCTGTAGCATGCAAATGGACTGTATGCAACAAATGGGCTGCTAAACTTTCACCTAAGCATCCTGTGCAGAAATGAAAATTGAGTTTGTTGTGTATGTGATAAAGATTTCTTCAGTGGGGGAAAATATTCATAAATTAGCTAGTAAAGGACAAATATCATTCTTCTGCATCTCCACCCAACATCTTCTTAAAACCATTGCACCACCCTTGATCCTGACCACCCAAACTTAAGCCATATTCACCTGTAAGGTTAGAAGTCAGGAGAAGAAAACCCAGACTGCTTGCTTCATAACGATCCATGATTCCAGATGCCAAAACAATGTATCCAAACTGTAGACAGAGAAATAGATTGTGAGAACTTGAAGAGAAAACCTACATGAATAAACAGGGCAGCCTCAGAAATCAGCATATATATATATGTGTGTGTGTGTGTGTACTTAGAACTTCTTCAGTGACAATCTCAGTCAATCTGAAAAGAATTTCGAGATTTGTCTTAGGATCTGACAACACAGTAGCAAACAGAAAAGGAAACACAACAAACCTCATCAATGAAAATAACTGCAAATTCCATCGATTTGATCGGACGCCAAAATGCAAAAATTAAACATAGATAGCTGCGTCTGCCGGGAGTCGAACCCGGGTCTATTGCTTGGAAGGCAATTATCCTAACCGTTGGACTACAAACGCTTTTCTACTTGCCAATCAAGTTTGGGACAATATATATTAACAAACTCTATGATGGGATTTTCACCCCTTCCAGTCAAGAGCGTAAATACTTCTATACTTCGCACATATATATACTCGCATTTTTCATACATACGTACATATACACTTTATAGTGCCATCCCAATGGGCTGTGTCATTACAACACAGAATGTGTATGCCTATCCAGGCAAATTTCAGTAAATCACTGAAATTTGTGAAAGATGAGGCATTTTTCATTCAGAGAATGCAACCACTCTTAGTTCCTCAGCACAAAGCATTTAAAAAGGTTATGTATTTTGTATTTGCAACCAGAAGGATCCCCTCTGCTAATGAGTAACTAGAGCATATGATACCTTAAGCCCTCTGCAATCCAACTAAACGGATCAAACTGTTAATGCCCAGGCAGTAAGTCTGCATATAGGAGCATTGGTAGAACTTAGAACTTGAATAAAGCAGACAATATATACAAGAAGCCCAAATTTCAGTGACTTTCACATCTATGATCTTTTCTGTTCAAGTTCTACTCCTCCTCAAAGTCTTAACAATTTTCACAAAATGCGTTCTGTGCAGCAGAAGGTTTTATAATACTATAATGGTCTGCAGTGCTCAATATCATTATTTTTTGTGCTGTTCTAACAAAAATAAAGCAAACCCTTGGAGGGCAACTGGTCCTGAGCTGCCATAGATAAGAACATAGATCCAGTGAATATTTTCTCATGAGGTTAGTTTAAGTTATAGAAATAAGACTTGTCGACTGAGGAAGAACACCCACATCCTACTTACCTGACAACAGAAACTAAAGCATTAAACTGAAACACAGAAGGAAAGGGAAGGGCTGACATTATCAGATTTCAAATTTGATCAAGTCACCAAATACAAAAAGGAGGCTATCCACAGCAGCTTAAGAAGTGGCTACTACACGGCAAGCTTTCACCGACACACCAACCCAGTGAGTACAATCCTGATAAAATACAAGCCTTAAGACAGGAAACTGATTCAGCTTTTTACTGTGCTGAACTGGGTTGATAAACCAGATGCCTTCTGAATTGTAAACTTATGCAGCTTAGGCCAGAAAATGTATCAGGATGAGAGTCCAAGCAGGAAGGTCAGTTGCTGCAATCATATAGAGCCAAACCCCACCAAGAACAAAATGGTACCTTCAGTTTATGGACAAGGCAGTCATGCCAGCTCAGGCTAGCAACAATGTCTCCTTTTGTTTTGATTCAGGTGTTGAGATCAGGCATCAACAATGGTCAACCATCAGCTGGGCATAGCAAAGGTTTGGTCAAGTATCTCAGATTCAAATTGCTGGAGATACTTGGACAGGATTGGAGGTGGGGTGGGCAAAAGCGAGCTCAGACCAACTGCAGTGATGGAGGATGACGATGAGTACAAAACCCACCAGCCACCAAAAATCCCCACCATGGTTGCATTTTGGGTAATTGATGTAACTTGGGCAAGACAGAAGAACATGTAATCTCGCACCTCCACATGCATGACTGTGGCTTTTGCTTTGAGCTGTGAGAACCACAAAGATCTAAGAGTTAGCACAGAGGATACAAGATAACAAGACTCACTCTTTCGTTACATTATTCAGTCTTGATAATGATTTTAGCTTCCAGAGAATGGAGTAACACTTTCTCCCATGAAACCACACAGTCTTGAATGATCACACTAATCACTTTGGACCTCCCCTATGACATGCTGTCCCCCTCAAGAAAATTGTTATGTGACAGATGAATTGATGCGTTGAAGAATTCAAACCATTCTGACCTTTGGAGCATTCAAGGGCTCATGGTCATTATGGTGTATTATGGTGTAGAGACAGAACAGACCATATCAACATATTGAAGAGCTCATAACCATAAAATGAAGGTAAAGCAATGCTTACCCTACTCTTCAGTCCATTTGCACCCCACTTCTCAAGAGTATCCTGCAATCTCCTCTTTAAATAGAACCAGACAAAGAAAAGGATCAAAATCAGAATCCATGCAAACTGCAATAAATAGCAGAGAAGTTTGCATGTACTACCAACTGTAACTGTTCTCCAACATCTTTAAGGTCCAAAACTTTAGTGACCATAAGATAAGGGCTGAATTGTCCAACCTTTTCAACCCAATTGTAAATGGAGGCAGGGTAGGGCTTGGTACTCCATAAGAGGAAACCAACAGCTACAACCACTGGAACAGGATACCGAGATCCCATAGACACTGAAAGCAACACCAACATAGGCACCCAGAGCCACTTTAACCACTTCAGCCTCTCAAAAAACCCAGCATTTTCCTTTTCATCTGTACTGATGACTGTCTCTTTGATGGAGAGGTCTGTAGTTTTTGGCTGCTGAACTGCAACATGGAACAGAAACTGCTTTAGCTAGCTGAAAGAGGCCCTTCAGCTACAAATTGGCATGCTCAGATGTATCGTTTTGAAACAGGAATTGCAAAACATGAGTGTTTATGTAGCTTTCATGATAATACCCATGTGATATCTTGAGACAAAAGAAAATTGCAGAAGCTCCAAAATTCGAGTCCCAACTCATATGTGATTGTCTCATTACTATGAGAATTTTAACCAAATCAGCCAGTAAAAGTTCAGAAGAGCAAGTAAGCACAATAGGGGATGCTGCAGAATCAAGTCCACAATCACATTTCAACAGAAGCTGTGTCTAAGTGTAGACAGTTCCATGGGAAAATGTGTGGCCAATTTGTTGGCAGAACAAACTCCAGATCTGTTAAAAAAGCACTGGAAAATAGGTAGTCAGTTGAGGCTTTGATTGATACAATTCCAAAGAGAATACTTACTCCCTTCGCAAATTAGGGTCTTTGGTGATCGTTGCCAACTTGATAGATAGATTGTGGTTGTGAGCCCCAAAATCTTCATTACGTGACATCTCCTACCTGTGCATAGGTCATGATGTTAATTTAAAAATCTTTGTAAGCTGTGACACAAGAACAAGGAGTCTTCCTTGCACTAGGGGTAGACAATTTTTCAGCCAACCTGCATTAAGAGTAGCCCCAGGCATGTTCATTGACTGTTGGGTGAAGTAACATCAGCTACTAAATAGTTGAAGTACACCAAAAATCCAACTTAGACTAGCAAAAAAACTGCCCTGTTTCCATGTACGTTGAGGAATCGGCCTGACCAAGCAAAAAAGTTTGAGACAATATGAACAACAGAAGAGCACAAATAAGATCACATCTAAAGTTTAAGAATTTTTGCAGCCTGTTAAGGACACAATTGCATAACATACACCTATTGATAGCTTGAGATCTTAGCCTCTGCAGGTAACTGGGATTCACAAGATTTCATGACATGCTATGGAGCCCCCAACCCTAGGGTATTCAATCTGTATTCAGCTGTATTCAATTTTCAAATGTTAACTTTGCAAAGATGACTCCTCAGCTCTCAACCAGATCTAAAAAAGAAAAGAACCAGGAAGAGGCAAAACCCTAACCCCCACAAGTTAATAATTACTCTCCTCCATGGGAAATATACAGATTGGATTGTGCAAAGATCAAATTCCCCATCTGGATTGGAGCACTCACCAACCCCTCCCACTGCTGATGGAAATTGCTTGAACGATCTCAAATGAGTATCTTGCCAAAGCCTTGTCACTGTGGAAAGTAGCCGTGTTGAACAAAGCTCTGGTCGCCCTGTCTTGGACAAATCAACCTGATTTCGTACAGCTGCAAGAGAGGTTCAGTCAGTTCAGGTACAAGCACCAAAATCCTGGGTGCAAAACCTTTCCAGAGGACTAACAGTTTACCTTCCAATTGGACTTATGTACCTTGCTTGATCGACTCTGCCATCAGAAAGCATAAAGAAGAGTCTACCACTTAAAACTGATCACAAATCTGCAATTAATCACAAGTTGCAAATACAGCAGAGTGAATGCCATATGGTAACCATGATAGTGGATCCAACCATAGTGGGTTAATCAGCAATGAGTTCTCAAAACTGTAGGAACCTTGGAGTTTCCAACTTCCAAGACCTCAGTGGGACACTTGGGCGAGTAGGCAGAAACCCTAAGTGGACTAAAGAGATCTCATGCTTGTTGGCAGAATCAATGTCACTGCTATCGAAAAAAAATGAAAAAATCTGGATGGAGATGGACTGAACAGAAGATGGAGAAAATGATCCCTGTAATTTGGTTTGCCGAAAATTGCAAGAAAGGCATGTATATGATCCTTCAACATTAACGTGAATATTGAATGACGAATTGGCAGGAAAAAAATTAAAAGTTCTCAGAGCATATAGAGTACCTGGAAATCGGAAGATTAGGGTTGGGACACGGGTTCCACAGCACGATGGTGAAAATGAGGAAGAGAGACGCCTGCTTATCACCCTTGCGATCTGCATTTCCACACGGAACTTTTTTCCGGAGGGAGATAATCATAGTTGTGAATGCATAAAACGGTAAGTCGTCACAGCTCACCGAAGCCGATCGTCCAAAACTTCGAGCCAATCCCGATGCATGCATGAGGAGGATATATGCAGTCTTCCAAAGCACTCTCCAGTCCTCAGAGTACAAAAAGCTCCACACATCGAAATTGAAGTTCTCAATGAACGCCAGTGTTTTTTTCAAGCAAACGGGTCACAGTCCATTTCCGCGCTTCACACTGGGATTTCACTTTTGAGAGAGAACCGCCAACGTTTTCAAAACCCAAGGATGATGCCCCGTGTATCCTCATCAAGTAGCTTCGCGACAGCTCGTCGAAAGAAGCGGGATCAAATCAGAAAGAAGCCTGTACATTTCAATATTGCTCTCCTAAACTTTCCTAAGGGACAGATCTCTCCAAAATCTCCACCCAAAAAAGAAAAAAGAAACAAGCAATTTTATTTTTAAAAACCTGTCAAGACACCACTGGAGGATGGAAAGATCTTCTCGCAGGAATCAGCATGAAATTGCGAGGAAGACAAGAGGCGCAATTCCGTAGCAAAACAAAACGATGGCGCGTCGGGCCGTCTACTTCCCGCCTCCCGCTTCCTGACGCCGGCAGCATCGCAGAATAATTCTATGTAGGTTAAGGACCTACTGTAGGGCCCTAAGGTAAGGGCATACCTGAAATAAGGGCCCTGAGGAGGCGGAAGCCAACGTAGGCCCGAAGCAGTCTTTTTTTTTCCTGGCAAATAATCGTCAGATTTTTACTTTTTTTAAAACCCTGGCTACCACTACCAGTACAAAGGGAAAGAGAGAGAGAGAGAGAGGGGGGGAGGGGGGGGAGGTATTTACCTTTTAAATCGCCTAAAAGGGACCCCAAATTGTGTTTTGGGTGTCGCCATTTATGTCTACTTGGGCCTTACGTAATGTAAAAGCCTGAATCCTAAGGTAGATTGTGTAATAATGACAATATGCAATGAAATGTGCACCCAGAAAATGAAATGTAATTTTTTTAAAAATGAAAAATGAAAAAAAAAATTTGAATTTTTTTTTTTGGCATTTCAAAGAGGCACTATTATGACAAATAACATACCTACTTCATAACTAAATTTTTATACTCAAGGTTTTACCTTCATCCAAATATTCCTTGTTTTATAACTTAATATAAATAAGTTAAGGCTTAAGTTCATCCAAATGTGCACATTGTTGTTTGTTCATTCAAAGTTCCCACAACAATGTGCATCGTTCCAACTAATTACATGATCAATCTTCAATCTGTTGACAAGTGGACAACATATATGGACTTCTACTTTTGTGCACATGCATAGGTGAATTGTTGTTTTTATTGAAATGTAGAACTTGTTTTGTCATTGGATTTATGTGGAAATTATTTATTTTCACTATTTTTATTTTAATGTTTCATTATTTGGAATGCAACCTTTTCCTTTCTCTAATTTTATGTTTAAAAATGTATCATGAATGTAGTCCTTTCATGAAAAATAATTTGGAAATAGTCAAAGCAACACATTTCACCATTGAGAAAGGATCTTGAAAATGACACAAAATTTCCAAGATGTAAACATTACAAATAATTACTTGGAATTTGAATATCCAATGAGTAACAAAAGTGACCAAATATGATGATAACTAGCTCTAACACAATGGTTCCAACACAAAACACATTTTTTTCTTTTCAAAATCTATATATGATTGCACTACTATTGAAATTACACAAAGTGATTGTGCCAACTATATATATATATATATACATATCGTTATAATAATTTTACATTTGCCCAAATGAAACACCTTAATTACAATTTATGCCATTAAAAACCCCAAAATTTGCTTGTGACACATAACCCAAAGTGCCCAAAAAATGGCATCCTTGCTAGAATGATAAAACTCCATATCTTAAGCATGCTCAAACTAAATGAACTTCAAAAGAAATTTTTTCAACTTTTCAATCAAATACCAATAAACAAAATGGCAATAATCATACATGACTATGTACATTGTTGATACCGCAATATGAATAGTAGATATGCAAAAATTCAAATTATCAAAAATTATTTTGCTGTATTGGGGCTATAATCTATGTGTTGAGGTTTGACACGTACCTACATCACAACTACTAGAATGTTGATTGGTGATCTAGTTTTCTTATTCATTAAACACATGCAAACAAAGTGATAAGGAAAAGCTCATGAAAAAACTACATGAATTCAAACACTATATAAATAACATATATGTGCATAATATTAATCAAACAATGAAGCAAGTCAAGGACACATATGCATACAAGAAATGGATTTACAAGAGATGACTACTTAGGAATGACATGCGATCAATTGTTAAAAAAGAAACATTTGCACAAATAAAAATTATAAACTAGTTGTCTTTTCAAAGTTATGTTAAGGTCTTGAAAGTAATGGTAACATAAAAATGAGCATATGGTTTTGATTTTGGGTATTTTGTAAATCATTCTTTTCTATAAATACTAGAGTTGAGGGATTATTTATCTATACTTGTAAAGTTGGATTGGATGTGGAGACTATAACATAAAATAATTTTTTGATGACATCATTCACAAGTCAATTTGTGTTGTTTTGATATTATTAGTAACTATATATATATATAGCAAGTGCAACAATCTTACATCCCAACACTATTTGGATAGTATCATATCATTGTCCAGAATTTTGTTGTACATGACTTTTTTCTCAGATTGTTTCAGGCTCCTAGTGTTTAGCATTTCTGGGCAGGCAGATGGGATTATGTCTGCATTGCACCTCTGGCTGAAGATGGCACTGTTTGCTGGGATGTAGCATGGGTTGACCCATACCTCATGCTTGCGATACTGAATAGTAACTTAGGGCCAGAGCTATCCATGTGAAAAATCTACTTACATTTGGTATTTATCCACAAAGCATTAGGATTTCAAAACTTGTTTTTCCAAATGGGTGTTGGACCCTGTTTTTTCAAAAAAAAAGAAAAAAAACAACAACAATTCTTTCGGCAACTGTGAATCAGACCTCATGATTGTCTATTGTAGCTGTACTCAGTAGCTGTGCTTGAGATGACCATTGCGAGTTGCAACTAAGCAATCCGACATAGCATACCTGGTGACTGTGGTGACTTAGCTGATATTGAACCTCCATTATTGTCAAAACGTGTCCATGTGAGGATCAAACTTATTATACATATGGCCCCTCTGTTGATCTCATGTGACCTCCATGCTGATGGCCAACATCTTTTTAGAATTTTTTTTCTTTGTACCCAAAATTATAAAAGGAAGGATTTGCCCTTGAAAACCTCCAAAATCACTTCATTTTCAAGTTTTTCATAAACAAAAAATTGTTTTGAAAAGGCTGCTGGTGGCTGAGAACCAAGGTCAACAATTGCAGTCCTCACTTGTGGCTGATAAATTGATGATTGATGGCAACTACAGAACTTCTCGTTTGGACAGTGACCAACTGACAAAAGAACAGCCTACCATGCTTTGTCGTACAAGAAAACTCTGAATTTATGTCTTGAAAACATACCCAATATCCACTCAAGTTGATGCTAATGGTCTTTTGAGATATGGCATAAAAAATCAAAGGGAGAAGAAGCATTTGTTGGTCTTCCACACAGAAGACTTGCAGCTCCTCTGTGTTTTTTTTTTTTTCGAAGCACAACAGCAGACTGAACCTGACAAGCTGTTGGCAGCCCCTCTGTTTTTGGAGTCACCAGAGGCGGGATCAACTGTGGCAAATAGCGAGCATTCCCACACCAACTTCTTTCTTCATGCCACTCTCATAGAATGAATGCATTGCAACCTCAGGAATGGTGGGCATCTTTGCAATCCACCAATCCAGCCTTTTCATGAAATCATTTTCTGATGCAGCAGAAGATGTCCAGTGGAAATTCATGTCATAGCAGTTTGCTAGACTCAATCCTGGTAGAAGTACTCCACATTTGAGTTTGGCTGTAGGCACTAAAGTTCAGCTACATTGGCCCAAATCTAGGTCTACCTTCAACTCAGCAAAAGTAAATCAGATTTGATTAGACATTTCCCGAACACAAACATTAATTAGCACAGGTCCACTTGATGCAAAACTTGTGACTGTGGAGGTGTATGCACCAGGGTGTTGATGGAAGCCACCTTGTGGATACGCTCAAAATCCAGTATATCTGGGTGGTCTGTAAAATCCCTGCCACCTCTTTGTTGTCATCTGCCACCAACATACAAAAAGAATCGTACACAAGTCATAGCCTACTTTGAATTCTCCTTATTTGTTACTTACCATTTCAGCAAAGGAACACAGATTTCCTCAACTATACAGCACGCATAAAGCTTTGTGACGTTGAAAATCCAGCCCTCCATGGGTGCAATTTAAAACAGGTGCTGGAGAAGATGAGTTCACCACATGTCCTGGAAGAACTTTTGGAGAAGGGGGTTGACATGTCCAGCATCTGAAATCCAAACATTTATAAACCAGCCCATTCCCAGTTTGGTGGGTGCCATCTTTTCAGCAGATACCATAAGCCTCCTCCTCAGTGAGATATGTAATGTGTACCCAGAAATGAAGTAACATGCTCCCCACAAGCAGTCATAACACAAGCTCAGGATCATAATCACTGGACACCATAAATGTACAACGCACTCATCTGCTGTCACTTCACCCCACAACACTGGGTTTTCAACCAATGCCTAGTATGTTGTGTGTAGTCACATATGTTTGAGATTGCAGAGAAAACTCCAAGACAACACTTTGAAGGTACTGTTCAGCCAGCTCAAGCCAAACTGAAACTAGCACTACAGGAGTGAGTAGTCTTTATCCTCATGACTCATCTTAAACCTCAATGAGTCACTCACAAATTGTCTATTACCTTCTTGATAGAGGCCAATGCCAAGCTGCAATAACTCCCCCTGCACTGTCATCAGCTCCTGACAGTGGGTTTAGATAAGAATACAATATATGTCAAATTAAAAAAGAACCACATATTTGATGTGAGAAACTTGAAACCCTAAATATTGCTCATTCTACACAAAGCAAGCCTGAAAACCCCAACACAAAGCTAGAATTATTTTTCTCTAGTCATTCACAGTTCTTTGTTCTGTCAAAAAGCTCTGGCACAATGAATGCAATAGTCTTGCCGTGTTTGAAATCTGAGGCAAAACTACACTGGAAATTGAAACTCATACATCAACCAAGGCTTACTACAAATTCATGTCCATAAATCAGTAAACCACATGATGTCCAGGGAAAGCACTGCAGTGCTTGATGAACCTGAAATTCTGTAATTCATGTGACAGCTTGTTGACAAATCTGACTGCAAGTAGAGAACTTTGTGCTCAATCACTTGTGCAGAGAGAATTGTACATTCAATCATACATTTGGAAGATGTGCTGCAATTGACTCCATTATAACAAAGCAATATGTTGCTCACAACCAACATATTTGAAGGACTTGGGATTCCTGTAAGCTTCCCCATCAAGCAATGGGTCAAAAATTTGCATACAAGAGTTGCATTATCTATGAACTTTCAAACTACCAATTTTCTTTGAAGAAAGCTAAGAATTGAACAATTTGTTCATGAACAAGTAAACCCCACTACATCATCGAAGGAATACAGAGGACTTAGAAGTTATTACATTTGTCATCATCGCCTTCTCCTCAAAAACTTAAAACACAATACACCATAGCTGAGAAGGCGGTAGGCGATTGCAAAGGTCACCATGATAATCACATTTATCCATTTGTTTTCACCTGTCAATCCAGATGCCTCCAATATATCCTCTCCTGAGAGCAAGCATCTGTCTGCGTAGATGGGACCAAAACACTTGTCATGGCCAACGCTGGTGTATTCGTTGACGAGCAAGGCGTCCAATGGATACTTGAACAGGGAAGTGTAATGCAAAAAAAGCGAGTATTTAGGCATGTACTCCTTGCTTATGAAATATCCAGAGAATAAAAAGAAGGCACCCATGAAGCCTGTGACCAAGGAATTGCCCATGATGAAATCTGAGACCATTGAACTGAAAAAAGCCACGAAAGAGTTGGCAGTTATCAACACAATCCAAATGACTAGAAGGAAAAAGAGAAACGCCCTGTAGTTGGGTGCCAATCCCACCAGCCAGTACGAGGGAACCACGTACAGAGTCGCAAGCAAGAACAGGAAGGGGAGGAAAACTATAGTGTTGGCCAGGACATAGGAAGAGACGCGATAAGCGCCTCTGGAAGTTTCCCTGGCCAGTATCAGGCGTTCTTCCAGAAACATTGGGAGGGCTTCGATGCTGGAAGTCAGAAGAAAAGTGAGGGTAAAAGCGAGGAAACCCGCTCGTTCCTGAGCTCCTCGCGAGCCGTAACCCATGTGGACGTAAATGCTTCCGAGTGAGAACCCTGCTCCAATTGCCTGAATGGTGCGTACTATGAGTATCTGGCGAGTGCGGATGATGTTTTTGGAAAACCTGTGTGCAAGAACCATGACCTCCTTAGTACTTGAGTTGGCGAAGGTAACCTTGTCGGGGTTCTGATCCAGCTGCTGGTCCCTAGCTGGAGAAGGCGAAACTTTGTCGGCAGGGTCGTGCGTTGAAGAGGGATCCAGCTGGAAGAGATCCTGCAACGTCAGGTCGGGAACTGCGTTATTCTCCTTCCCATTCCCATTCATTAACAGAATTCCGCTCTGGTCTGAGTTGAGAGAGTCGACAGCATCAATGGCGTACTCCAGTACATTGACTTGCGGAGGCACAAGGTGACCTGCAGCAGCAAGGCGCGAAGACAAAAGATCCAGCGGCCCGTGGTGGACCACGGAACCGTGGGCGATTAACAAAACAGAGTGGATGAGCTGTAGTATCTGGTATCCTGGCTGATGAATGCTAAGTATAATGGTGCGATTGTGAGACACGGCCATCGTGCGCAGCATTGCCACGACCTGTAATGCGGCTGCGCTGTCCAGGCCGGAAGTCGGCTCGTCAAGGATCAAAACCGCTGGGTCGTGAATCACATCCACGCCAATGGAGACTCTCCGTCTCTCTCCCCCCGACACGCCCCGAACACTCTCATTGCCTATCCTGGTGTTCGCGACATGGCTCAGCCCGAGCTCAGTCATGAGCGCCTCCACTCGAAAGATTTTCTCCTTCGTCGGCACTGAAGAAGGCAGACGTAAACGCGCACTGTATAGTAGAGTTTCTCGCACCGTGAGCATGGGGAACAGTGCGTCATCCTGCATTACGTACCCCGAGATTCTGCGAAACCGCTGCATGTCCATGGGCAAACCATTGACTAGAATGCTACTCGAGGGACTACTTGGCTGGATACGTCCTGCCAGAACTTCCAGCAAAGTCGACTTCCCCGCACCACTCGGACCGGCGACAGCCAAAATCTCCCCTGGCCGAGCTGTGCACGTCACGTGCTTAAGGACGTAATGGGTCGCCTTGCTCCTGTATTGCGCGATCTCCGCCTTCACGCTTTCCAGCATTCCCTTGGGTGTCCCCTCCAGCTTCACAATCTTGTAAGACAAATCCCTCACCTCAAGCTCGTAGCTCTTGTTCCGTGGAGGCGACGGCGACGGCAAGCCAACTGCGATCTGGGACGCCTTAACGTACGGATAAAACCTCCCCGAGCCCTTAGGTACTTCAGTACACTCCCCAGTACAATAACACACTACCTTACTCTGAGTGACGTTCGTAATCGGCGCTTTCCTTGTGTCCATCTCCCGAAACGTTCCCAAGCACGCCATCCAGCTATGGATAACCAACTCAGCTCAAGTAATCCCTTAATCCCCAAAACTACAAAACTTCAACAAACTTAAATGGAC
>Ga0209208_10002944_pt1 | contig 24501 bp, 18 predicted proteins | sample S1TSphfallax_3_FD_187694 | JGI IMG/M metagenome (GOLD analysis project Ga0209208, IMG submission 187694) | Host-associated microbial communities from peat moss isolated from Minnesota, USA - S1T2_Fd - Sphagnum fallax MG (SPAdes) (version 2) | ecosystem: Host-associated > Plants > Peat moss >...
GCACTCCCAATTCGGACTTCGGGAAGAGGTCGATTCCCGACGTTTAGTGGTCGGGAGTCAAACTGCCAGTTTGACTCCCGGCCCTTCTTTTGCCCATAACTTGGGCGACAGATGTCCAAATGCCCAAGGCGAGGGCATTTTCGATATCTACGCTTCAAGACCTTTCCAATGACACCAAGAACACCCCAATGCGAGGTGTTTTGGGTCCTGCTGTCGAGCTCTAAACCTTCGGGAGTCCCGGAGGACTCCAAATCCCCAACTTTTCCAAGTGTTGGGCTTCACCCCCACACTTGGCCAAGTTAGGGTTGCGACAGCATGGGACAACAACAATGATCAAGCTTGTTTTTATAGAACATTCTGCTATGTTAAACCTATACCACAACAAAAGACTTGTTGCTAATGTCATTGTCTCAGTTAATGTTTAATAATTTTCCAAAAAATGGAAAATTCCAACATCCCATTCCATTCTTAATTTTTCAACTTTGGAATCCATTACAATAAATTTGACGTTGCCTAATAATAGTTTTTGGAATATTTGTGTTTGTATATTGCCAAAAGGTACCACCCTTTGAGCTCGATTGAAAACAATTAGTTTAAGAGTTTAATTTTTTACCAATTTAGTGTTGCAACCTTAACATTTGGTTTGTGGCTAAGTGTGAAGTCCAAGGGCCCATGAGGTCAAGAGTTGTGTTTAGGTGTGAAGCACATTTTCACAAATGGGGGAGAGTGCAAGGGTTGAAGCCTAATGACTCCCAAGTGCACTCCCACTTTGGGAGTTTCAATTGTGTGAGAGTTGTGAATGTTTAGAGCCTTGGTTGAAAAGGCAAACAAGTAACAAATTGGGCCCCCATGATGCCACTAGAATTTTTTTGAAATGTAGATGCTTAGAGTGCCTTTGCATTGTTCATTTATACCTAATTTGCATGAATTTTGATCAAAAAAAGGGGTGGGAGTCAAATTGGGAATTTGATTCCAAACCAAAAACCCCTTGAAAATAAGCACCAATGAGGTCCGATTAGAGCTTGCTATACACTGTTGAAAAGATATTTTCAAGGGCTATAATATTTTTTTTTCGCACTCTCATAACAAACATGATTTGAGAAATATACGAGCATCCAAAATTTTGGGACAATGATAGTCTTAGTTTTGGGACTCTCCCAATGAAAAGTGACATTTGGATGTAGTCCTTGTGGAGAGGCACAAAGTATACTATAAGGAAGGGAGTGGTGCCTCCTCTTAAAGGTTGCGAGCATTGTGAAGCTTGTGTTTGGGGTTGTCTTTACTGAATCCATCACACCACTTCCATTCGATGTGCACTAACCACCCTTTTTTCTTGGTTGTGCAGGTTGATCTCATTTTGAACTCTTGCTTGTGAGTTTGTTCTAGTCCCATTTTGGAGCTCCAACACACCCTCTTACCTTAGAAGTGCTATGAATTAGGGAAATTGCCTCAACTTTTTTTTTCTTCCATTATTTTCTTTTGGGACCCACCTTTGGGTCTCTTGAAGACTTTGGGGGCATGTCAAGGAAGGTCACATTTCCAAACATGCGACAATTATGTATTGAAATAATACTTGACATGGTCACAAGACCATGGAATCCCATGTTTTTTGTGCCCTTTCTGAAGCCACCACAATTATTGTCATGTTTGATCTTTGGATGTCCCATAGTGGATTTGACACATTTGTTTTGGTGGTCAATTATATTAATAAACAATGGATTTCTTGTCATGTTATTGTTAGGATTTTTGAAGTTCATGAGATAGTAGGGTTGCTGTGGTTTTATAATTGAAGGATCTATTTACTGGATTTGATTTATGTGATAAGGTGATAGGTTATGTGAAGGATGAAGGTGCGAACTTGAACACTCTAACAAATGTTTTGACAAAAATTGTGTCTTATGTTCCATTGATGTTACCACAACCATATGCCAACAATTGTTTTGGGCATGTTATGTCCAAATGCTACTAGTAGGCCACTAATGATTTAAGGGTTTGTTCTTCCATGAAAGAGGTGTTAATAAAAGATGCAAATACATCATTGTAAAAAACTATAACATGAACAAATAAAAGTGGAAAGGGTATGCAACAATGGGCAAGAGTTTACATAGATGCATTTTTTTAGCCTCAAGTTCAAAACACATGTGAAAATCATATTTGCTTTCAAATCCATTCTTTTCAAATAAACATTGGAGCTTAAAGACGCCATTAATTTGTGTTATTCAAGGTAGACATTTGCTTCGCAAAATGGAATTCCTAGCCTACAAACATGGGCTATGGGAGAGAGAGCCAACGAAATGCTTATTCTAGTGGTCACACAATGAGTGTTGAACCAATCCTAAAGGTATTGGTTGTTGTCTGATGTAATTGGTGCCACCATAAATATGTGTTGTATGATGAAAAATTACAATTATGCAGTGATTATTCCAATGTAGGTATGCATGTGGTTTATTGGATGTGAAATCTATCTTGATGTTTTTAGCATGACTTTATGTGGTTAAGTTTTTATTTAAAAATTTGTTGATTTTTTTTACTTACAGGTTGAGGATTTTGATTATGGGTTGCAACATTTGGTCATTTTATGAAGTTTGAAATGATTATTATGTTGAAGTCATTTTTGGCTTTTGCATTTTCATTACAACCTCCAAGTGCACACAACATGTTGGTCTTAATGTTGGACCCATGTTTTAAGAATTTGCGATTGATTCGAAATTATGTGAGACTTGAAGTGGTAATGGAAATTGTAATCGAATATGATTGCACAATTTGGATGCCATTATTGTTAACTGTTTAGAACAATTCGACATCAAAACCCAAATTATTGTTGAACCTTTGGATCTTGGTACATTTGAATTGGGTGTTTTTGGATTAATGGCTTTCAACTGAAGAAATTGCCATGGGGCTTCGCAAAGCTAAATTGTCACTTTTACATATAGATTACCAACTTAAGCTTTTAGTCCTTTTAGCTGGTGGGCAGAACATGAACAACAATTCCCAAACATAAGTTTTTTGGGAAGACAATTTTTGGAAATTATAGGTGTGCAGATTGGAACTGAAAGGATTTTCAATATGGCAAGGATTCACAAGTTTGAAATGTTGTTGTCTTAGCATTGAGAATTTGGACAAGCTCGTCTTGATCATGAAAAATTATCTTGATGACCTTAGATTGGGATGTGTGTTTGGTCCATTGATCAATTAATGGAAGAATACTTGGATGTTGAAGATGTTTTGCTTGAAGAGAATGAGGAACTACTTTTAGAATCTAGTTTATTAAAGAGGATTAGTTAAATGTTGTGTTGAAGAGTGTAGAATGCAAAAAAGGTTTGCTATGAAATGACAACAGTTCCATAGAGTTCAAAGGTGGGAGGTAAAATGATATTTGTTTTGGTTTGTTTGTTGTTTATCATTTTTCATGCATTTACATTGATTTAGATTCAAACTAACCACTAACCACTTGTGATGTTGAGAATGTTTGTTTTGTGTAGTAGTTTAAGGTTCCCAAGAAACTGACAAATTGTAAAGTGCCTCAATGATGAGAAGGGACATACAAAATTTGAAGCAATTCTAGATTTCCAAAGCTTCAATAAAATGATCAATGCAGTGCTCTTTTTGTTATTTTCATGTGTTGCAACTTCATTTTAGAGATGTGTTGGTGATGTTGCTATCAATATCAGGACAATTGAACTCGTGCATTAGATGTGTTTCCATAGTGTTGCACTATCTCGATTTCCATGTTGTCCCAAGTTGTTACCATGGATAGAAAATGTTTGAATAGAAAATTTCACTCTTTGTCTTTGAATCTGTTCTTGCATGGAAAGTGAGGTGAATTTTCATTTTAGTTTTCATGCCCATGCCTGGGTCCTTGACTAACAGGCATGTTACTTTTGAAAAAATGTTACACAGGCCCTGCTGTAAAAATAAAATTATGGTATGTCCATGCCCGCAGGGCCTAGATTTACTACAAATTAAATAAGCATGGGCTCGCATGGCTTTCCATATTACATTTTAAAAAATTGACCTGCCCATAGGGTTCCTCTAAAAGGACATACCCACCCGACACTGGTAAAGGCCCTACTCCCAAGGCTTAAAAAGCTGAAGAATCATATGAAGCCCCACATGATGCAAGTGGGATTGAGAATAAAATGTGGAGTAACAAGGTTGGTTGGAACAAAAAGTCAAAGAATAATATGTATAGATGAAACCACATTTTACCCATTTGATCACCTTGAGTCCATGTGTACATTGAACTCTTCACGACCATTCACACTTCAAATTCCTTCAAATGATGGGCCCCCCAAAAGAAAAAGAAAAATGTATTCACAGGACTGTAACATGGTTTCTATCCCTTCAACACCAAAAAGTGGCAAAAATACTAAACTTAAAACAAGTCCCAAGTTGAAAATGAAGGTGGGTCTATGAAACTTTCAAAATGTACACGTGGCATATCCTTGAGGCTTGTTGGAAAAAAAGTGGCAAGGTGCATTCCTTTTGAACTTTGGCACTTTTGAATAACACCTTTCTAAAACATCATCATTAGTTTCACATGTATTTGTGCCGATGATTACATAGGTAGCTTGGACAAGTATGGTATGTGGTTTGTAGTTCATAAGGCAGTACCTTGGCCGCTTCTGCACAAATTAAGTTATTTTTAATTCTGTCAATTTTTTAAAAAAATTAGCTTATTTTGTTGAATTATTCAAAATTTATAGTCAGACTCAAACCATGATCCACTCCAAGTAGTACAAGTTCATGAGGACAGTCCAAGCAAGAAGACAATCAAAACCTTAACCTTTTGATAGTGATGGTAGTTTTATTATATTTAATTTGTTCCTGTCTAAATCTTCAAAATCAAAACCAAGCTGTTAAATTCAAATTCTCAAAATATATTAATTATTCAACAAGTTACTACCAAAACCTCCAAGGCACTACAGTTTAGTGTAAAAGTAAATATTTCATATTTAAATTTTGGTTTCATTATTTCATTTCTTTTTGTTGCACAATAAAAATGAAAACGTAAGTTGACTACTCTGGTACAAAGAGGAAATGGGCAGGTGGTAATAAAATATTTGGTGTCCATACATCCATAGTGCTGTAGGTAGTGGATGCCACTTTACTCTGAAGGTGGAGTGTGGGCCCCAAACCTTCTGTCTTGCATTTGAAGGTGTGGAAATCATATTCATACCATAGAAACCTTTCTTTGTCTTAAAAAATGAACCATTTTTAAAGTTATAATCCTCAATTTCCTCAATTCTACATTTTGATTATAGGTCAAGTGTTCCAAAATATTGGATTTGAGTCTACTTTTTAATTTGTTCCATTGATAGCAGTACCTGCCAATGTTTTCTCTTTGGAAAATTTTAGCAAAATTTCGACCACTAAAAATAAAAAGGGATATTTTGTCAAAAGCTCCCTGTTTATTGCAAACAAAAATTTGCCAAACTTCTGAGGAATTATTTTTTGGGAAACTGTTGGCACATCTTGATACTATTTCTATTTTTGGGGCAGTTCTTTGTCGGTTTTCTACTGTTCTGAAAGATTTAAATTTGTATGTTGCCAATTAATGCTAAATGATGAAACCCTGCCAAACTTTATGAAAAGAAAGCACCCAAGAAAGGAAAAGAAAAAGATACAATGGGGGAAGGACCAAAGTCCAGGCAAGACAGCTCAAATGAGGTGGGCCACCTGGAGGAAAGGGCGCCACTAAGAACCAAACCTTCCTTGAGTCGCATCAGTCGTATGGAGCATATCAACTAAAGAAAGGGGAGGTAAACCTGATAAAACTCCAAGCTTACAAGAACCCTCCCTTGCAGTGACAGCCCGTCTTGAGATAAATATTGTTTGGGATGAATTGCCAATGATGCTCCTTCAAAAAACTGAAAAAAAAAACAAAACACCCATACATACCATACATACCTATATTACATCCATACAACATACTAGTGGGTATTATACAATTCCTATTGGGATGGGGTTACGTACATATATACACACCCTAACCCTAAAGTTATATTTGGCCATAGCTGTTAATACACCTGGTTTTTTTTTCACTTGTCACGTTTTGCACCTGTAAAGCAACTTGGAGAAAATTTGTAGTTAATGTGGAGGGCACCTTATATCCATGAATTTCCCACCTAGAAATTGGGAGGGAAATCATGCCTACTTATAGTTGTAAGAACCTTCCAACTATTGAGGAATAGGCAGAAGAACCCTTCCATTCATAGGCCTTGTGATCTACATAGGTTTAGTTCATGATAAATTTTGTCTCGTGCTTTACAACAGGTAAAGCCCACGGGTGGAGGACATTCCCAAAATGTGGGGGCGGATACAGCTACCCCCTTGTCCTAGGCCCCTTATTTTGAGAATGCTCCCACCCTAGGGCTTTACTCTTCACATAACATGTTACAAATACGAAAGGGCACTTAACATGCCAGCTGACATGTGTCCAGGGTCTTGCAGCATATTACATACCCCCCTAACAACTCTAACATGCTCAAAACTCATATTACATGGACCCAAACTGGAAATGCCAAGGTGAAAAAAATGGGGCAAAGGGCAGACTGAAAGGAAAAGAATTCAATCAGTACTCTTCTATTGAATTGTAAACTGGATTCTTTTGTTTCCCCTTTTTCTTTTTGAAGGGAAATAAAAAGCATCACTTTTTGTACTTTTTGACACTAAAAATATCAAGTGACAAGGTCAGGCTTGGATTACATACCAACAACTCAAGTAGGCTCCTTTGGCACATGTCTGCTGAATAATTAATTAATTTTGAAGATTCTGTTTTGAAAAGAAAAATGTATTCCAAGATATTTCAAAAGATTCTTCATTTTCCTTCACAAAAAGGTTCCTTTGTGAGAAATGTATTTTCTGAAAATATCAGCATTCCTAAAAATAATATAATTTGTGCTGAAGCCACCAAGGTACCACAGTATATACATGGCATTTGGACTTTGGGAATTTTTTTTCTCTGTCATTTTCTGAAGGGGATCGAAAGCTTATCAAAAGATGACAATGGGAAAGGTCATGCTTAGTATAGGTGAACTGGGATTTACTGGAATAAGGGCCTGCACAAGGTGAACCCTAGCATGGCCCTGATCCTGGGCCATAGCCAAGGGCGTTACTAAACATAAAGACACATTTCAATTTCTTTTCTCTTTTTCCCCCAGGAATAAAGCGAAAAGAAATGCAGGGCAGCTTGAAAAATGGAATGCCCACTTAGGTGGGCATTCCATTTTTCAAAAACAGCCCCAAACAATGGACAAAAAATAAGCTGGGTAATTATGTACTAAAAACATTATTACTAAAAACATTGGAGCAGGTCTTGATTTGGGATTTTACCCACTATTGGGCACTGCCCTACAATTGGAAGAAGGATTATGCAGTGAACACAGAGACTCTGAGACAGTACCGCAATAAGTATATAAGGCTGGAAATTAAAAGGATATGGGAACATAGAAAATCAAATTCATGTGTATCCTCATATGCATACACCATGGCTAGTGGCAACCATAAGGGTTTTATTTCCATTTTTTATTTTTTTGAATTTTTTGTGGTAGCCAAAGTGGCAACCATCCACTTTGGCGGGTAGAAAGTGATTCTTTGACAGCTGCATCAGAGACCAGTCCCAGGGAATGTAGATAGTGAACTCTAGCTTACGACAAAAGATGTCCCTGTACACCAAGCTATTTCTCTAAAATTTTGAGTGAATTCATTGATCTTAAGAAACTGGGACTAATTGAAAAATAGTGAATTCACTGGTTTAGTGAATGGGACTATTGAACTGTACCCACATTTTATTGAAGTGCACCCGCATTTGTGATAGTAGATCTAGAGTTTGCTCCTAGACTGTTGGAATTGAGCTACCCATTTTGGCCTTTTATCTGGCTGAGCTTGCTCCAAGGACTGTTTGTGAGCTTAGATTGAAATCTGCATTAGTTTCTGCACTTTCAGCAGTCCTTTCAGTTTTTGGGTTGATCTCTATGAAACTAAATATAAATCTTTGATAAGGACAAGGAGCTGGATTAACTCCTTCTCTTGACACTAGCCCTGCCCCTTCTTTTCAGCCTTGATTCCTTCCACTTTCTCTTCTTCATTGCCCCACCTCATGGACTCCCGATTCCCTCGGTTGTGTTGCCCCTAAAAAAAGTGGTCAACAGTAAAGTTGCCGCACGATCCGCTACTCCTCTCTTCGACTGTCTCAAGAGACATGGCTTAGAACCTTCTTTTGACCTCTCCTTGGAACTGGGGGGGGCGTCAGTAAAGACGATGATCTGAAGGCCACAGTGAACCAACGCTCACCAGCGCACCATGAACGATGGATGGTAAGTGGTCAGCAAACAGTTTTCTGTTGGGTTCCAGTTCCCTAGCTAACCATGGTAGTTAGCTCAGTGCGACCTACCTATTAACAACCCGCAACTGGGTTGTTAGTAGGTAAGTAGTGAAACCAGCCCTTACTGAGTAGTTACCTATTTTCCTACCTATCTATCTATAAATGAGACCTATTTCTTACAAAGTTGGTTACCAAGGTGAAATCAAATATTAACTCAGTTGAGGTTCATCCACAACTGAGTAATAACAGGCATCCAGTGGATGGTGCGCCGGTTCACTGTAGCCCCAAAGCATCAGGAGGTGAAACGTTAAAGCCAACTTCTGTTGAAAACGATGGGCAGGAGTTACAAGCACCACCTGCAGGGGCACCTACCCTCAGCTTCTTGAGTGAGGCCTCTTAGTGGCCATATTAAACCCAAGGAGTGTTAGATTTGGACACAGAGACCCTGATTTTGTCTGCGCATGCGATATTTGTAATGTTTACAAGCAATTTTTAATAAATTTTGGGGTGTTTCCCACCGTACCAGAGTAGGTGCTGTTTCACCCGAAAACAGCTCAGAAGCAACTCAGATTGAGTTAGTGACAACGGGAGACGATGATCTGACACAGCACCAGGAAGAAAGGGAAGCAACGCGAACAAATCAAGAGGCAGACGGTCAGTCACACCAGCTACAGCAGCTACTGCAGGCATGGCAGAGACGGTGCAGGAATTGCAGGAACTGCGGCAACAACTGCGGGCACTGCAGGGACCACTGGAGGGACTACTGCCGGGACTACAGAAGCTACAGCAACAGCAGCAACAGCAACAGCAGCAGGAGGCACGGCAGCAACAGCAGCAACAGGATGCACAGGATGCACAGCAGCAACAGGATGCACAGGATGCACAGCAGCAACAGCAACAGCAGCAACAGGATGCACAGGATGCACAGCAGCAACAGCAACAGCAGCAACAGCAACAGCAGCAACAGGATGCACAGGATGCACAGCAGCAACAGCAACAGCAGCAGCAGCAGGAGGCACGGCAGCAACAGCAGCAACAGGATGCACAGGATGCACAGCAGCGACAGCGGGTCCAGCGGGCCACCAACAGTCAAATCACGCGTGCAGCAAACGCTATTCTCGTTGGTGCAGCACTAGTAGCAACCGTTACGTATACAGCCTGGCTACTCCTCCCTTTCAGCAATATTAGGCTTGGGCACCATTGGGCAACCAAGGTATTCTGGGTGTTCAACAGCTTGTCTTTCTATTCAGCCATTGCAACGGTCTGGGTTTGTGTAGGTGCAGTCTGGCCATACACCGGCAACATGTGGGGGTTTTGGGACAGCTTGGTGAAAAGACTTAAATGTGCTCTTTGTTTCTTTGCATTTTCTTGTGCTTCTGTGGTTACTGCCTATTCGATTGGTGCCTACGTGGTTGTGTCTAAAGATCTGGACTCCATCATTACCGACGGATCTATGTTTGGCACGATCATAGCAGGTACAGTTATCTGCGGTCTCATCGTACTAATCTTTCTAGGCCTAAGTCTTTGTCACTAGTTAACTGGAGTATCAATATGTATATGCCTCTGTATTATCAACATACATACAATTGCTTTGTAAATGTAGACTGGAAATGTAATGTACAACATCTTGAGCATATCCAATATCCTCCAAGTTTTCACATTGTTGAGCACACCAACAATTGATAGTTTTCATTTTTTATGTCTGTTAAATGTAGGGAAAAAAAATCTGAATTGAATGTATATATGAGCAATTTAATGAAAAGAATTTCAAATGTAACCATTTGATGTATGTATATATGCACAATTGTGTAACATTGTAAATGTATCTAGAGGTGTTAATTCTTTATCCAAATAAGTGACATACTAAAAGAAAATGTCTCTCATGGATAAATGCTAAAATCAATAACAAACCAATAGTAGAAATAAAATATAAATACTAAAATGTTGGCACATAGAAATCTCTTCACAAATTTTTTTCATTATCACAAACCTTCTCCTTTCCCTTTCAATATGCATTAGCCATGGGCACAAACACAATAAAATTTGGGATCATGGGTGATGGAGTGGAAAACAAGGTTGGTTTCACCCAATCTATAGTTAGTGAGGTTTGCATTACTACAAAATGGCTTGTTGGGTGCCAAGGATTCAAAGAAAAGATGAAACTCAATTTTTTCAAAACTTAAAAGACATGCCATAGGTGGGAGGTGGATGAAATCCTAAATAATATCATTGATCAAAATTTACAAGTTTTATGAATCTATTGCTTTGACCAATAGAACAAATATCAAGTTCTATGGATACAAAAGACCCCTTAAATTAATATGAAAACAACTACAAGAATCTAAGAACAATTTCAAAACATATAACAATTCATGATCAAGTTTGCAATTTGCTATGTAGTGAATAGACACAACACCATCCAAGTTTTGACACACCAAAACACAAAGAAAATAATAATAATCAATAAACAAGGAATGCACATTGAGAACATATAAAAACCTAAATGTGATGTTGATTTGAACTTCAACTTTTTAACATGTTGGAACATTTTAATCTCCTAGGCATCAACATTCAACAAGCCATAAACAAAGCTAAAAGTTTCCAAATTCAGTAAGAAACAAATTGAATTTCAAAATACATATTTATTGTAACCTTGCCATTATGGTGCTCTAAACATCAAAAAACGACAAACATTGACATTTGATCATGGATGTAATAAAACAAAAAATGTGATCAAGTTGCAATTTCACCAACATGGCGTCTAGACATTCAAGAAGTTATAGACACTAAGACTTGATCTTTAATGCAACACAACAAAATATGAGATCAAGCTTCAATGGGAATATTAACTAAAAAATGTTCATAAGCATTGAAAGTTGAACTATTACCTTGTCATTCTTCTTTTGTCCAAGCTCTTGCAAATCACAATGCTTTTTCATTGCATTTACATCAACATCACAACCTACAAAACTCTCACACATATTGTTGTTCCAAGTTGCAAGACTCACACATGAATGCCTTAAAGGATAAATCTCATCCTACTATTATACTAAACCTTTAAAGTTCCATATCCATACTTACAACAAACTTTGCTATTAAGCTTTCAAGTTTGCTAGCAATGGGACCTAACCTTAAAGGATGTGGAATGGTGACAAAGACCTTTTATACATCATTGTTGTTGCATCCAATGAAGGTGTTTCGTTAGTTTGGGTAGCACTTAATTTGGACCATCCTTTGTTAGGATGGCTACTCCACCCATCTTTGCTATTGAAATATGATGAATTTTTCAAATCTTGTAATTGAATTTCATCAACATCACAAACTTAGCATCTCACAACTTAACAATAGAACTTGTTGTGCAAAATTTGTTCATTCATTGATATTGTGCATTGAAAACACATTCGACACATGGATTTCTAAGATGCAAAGTTCATGTGACATGTGTTCATTCATAGGTTCGTATTTCATTTGTCAACACATTTATCCGTGTGTCAAATTTGTTTTCAATGCATAATACTCTTGTGTAAAATGTACAAACTTATGAATGAATGAACTTTCCATGATTTTCATTGTCACATGTTAAATTTGTGGTGAAGGCTATTCATATGATTTTTTTCTTTATTGCCATGTGGCGAAATTTGTCACAAAAAAAAAATTAATTTGAACTTTGACTTTAGTTTGGTAATCATTAATACCCTAATTTTATTTATTTATAAATTAATTTAAAATTCTTTTTTTCCATTTAATGTTAAATCTTAAATCCCTTGTATTAGGCATATAATCAATAAAATGGGTTTCTAATTGATTAAAAAAACATTATTATATTTATGAACCTTGATTGGGGGTGGGTTCACAAGTTTGAAATGCATCACCAACTATAAAAGTGCCTTACACCATGTAATGCAATTCCTCTTATGGGATTTTTTTTCAACAATCAATTATATTGGGTGAAGATCCCTTGAGGGGTTCATAAGTTTTCACCCTTGTTGATTCAAGTTATGCTCTCATTCATAGGTATGTAATCCATTTCCAAGCTAGTAAAATGGCTTACACCTCTACCCCAAAAGGTGTTATCCATGACTTGGACATTTTATGACTATGTCCTAAGGCTAGTCATGTAGTTGTTGTATGTACCATAGTCATATACATTATTAGTCATGGTTACAACTACATGATTAAGAAATGCATGAACTACCAAAGTTAGTCATGTATATGACTATATGATATAAATCATGATTTCATGACTATTTATCATGACTACATAACTAACCAAACAATTATATTAGTACAATTAATGTAGATTGGCCCTATCATTTAAACTATTTGGATTCCTTTTTTTATTTTATTCATTGGCCTTAATGTACATAAAATTTCACCTAGTTATATTATATGTTATAATTAACAAACATGGTATAATATTATAGGCATGCAAATAGGTAAACATACATCATGAGCTAGTAATAATTTGTACATGTTTAATAAAAATATAATATGAAATTGATTTAAAAAGTAGTACAAATTCTTTGGTTTTACAAAATGATCTTGGTTCAAATATGATTTATAATTAATTGGACCACATTTTTTTAATCAAATAAATTGGGAAAATTACAATAAAGTTTATATTAACTTTGTCGACATCATTAATAAAGACTAGTTGACATATATATATATGTTTATAACTTGTTTAGTAGGAAAATTATAACAATTTTGTAAAGCGAAAGGCAATAGTTGAGAAAACCAACTTCCATAACCTATAGTAAATCGAAATGCATGTGAATTTGATAAGAATCAACCAATGCACCAAATTGGGCGCTTTAGGAAAATCGATCACTCTAACCATTAATCCATAAGCCCAGTTTTGATGCAATTAGGCGGAGTTTATATCATAAACCATTACGACATCTATGACCAAATGAAATCAAATCACCCTGGTCTTGAGAGGTTATAGGGTTTGCAATTTGAGTTGGGTGATGGCAACTATGTGTGTTTGGTTCACAAGGTGAAGGTTGTGGTAATGTGTTTGGAGGAGTTGGATTTTTTTCACTTTGAAGACCAAAATTTGATTGGCATTTGTAAGGAGTTCATAGCAACACCAGCTACATTTTAGAACATCTTGGGTAAAGCAAGTTGGGTTGATGCAACAAAAAAAGATATGGATGTTGGTGAGGTCACTCCACAAAGCGAAGGTGAATGTGGCAAAGTGGAGAACTTCAAGGTTTTATAGCAACAAAGGTCCCATGTGCTTCTATTTGGAGCCTACACCTTAGCTAAAAGGATTGTTGTTCTAGTTAACACCTGTTTCTACCTAATTTGTTGTTGTGACTTACTTGATACTCAAGCAAATTAACTTGGTTAAGGATTTGAAAGTTACATAACCTTTAAGGATTTGAACTTCTACATTTTTTTTGCAAGGTCCAAGTCTCTTGGTTGATTTAGGGATAGAACAAATGGAGTTTATAGGGTTGTCCCAAAGAATTGTCCAGAGCCCAAATACAAGTAGAAGGTTAGATGTACAATCCACTACAAACAACATGAACTTTGAATTAACCATTAAGGATCATTCAAATCACTAATTGAACCATGTTTGTTTTTACACTATAATTTCCTACTAGATTATATGTGTTGGAATGTCATGTGTTGAAGTAAGGTCCAAGGTCTAAGGGCAACTTTTAGTTGATTTCAATTGGATAGTTGCTAAGGCAGTGAATAATAAATCAATGAATTGGGAGGTCAAGCATATATTGGTGGACATAATCAGAGCTTTATGCCTTGCCCTTTCATTACACCATCTTTACTATCACTATTAGTTTCTATGAATATTTATTGAAGGCATGGATTCAAGGGAACAAAACAGAAGTTGTGAAGCACTATAGGTACACTATCCTTGTTGCCCTTAAAAATTCTCTTAATTATGTAAAAAAATCTTAATAAAAAAAATACCTAGGGTTTTGCAAAGTGAGGATTCTAAAATCAAGATAGGAATGACAAATGCAACCATGGCTACCATAGAAAAGTGTGCATATGCATTGGGCATGATAGAATTGTGTAGAACTAGAATGAGAAAGGAGAATCAAATAAGTCTTGTGATCATGAATTAGGGCAGCACATAAAAGAAGCAATTAGATGCCAATAGGAAACAACTAGTAAAATAGTAATAAATGGAATGCAAGCTTCAAAGGTGGGGATGGTGATAATATTATAACTATAGGAGTACATGTATTAATAAACTTGAGAGCTACAAAGGGAGGGTTGAATGTACTTGAATCTAGAAGCTTGCACAGTTAGAGAAATTCCATGTGCATAGTTGAGTCACAATCCTTTTACAACTAATCACACTCATTAGGTTATGGGCATTACATTCACTCTTGATATGTAATTTTGGTTTTGTTGAAATTGACACATACTCACTTTTAAAGTATTCTAAAATTTTCTTTGCAAGATGTGATTGCATGAAAGTTGTGAACTTGCTTTCATGTTCTTACATGTACTTTTGGGCGGGCTCAATTGTGTAAGGCTCCCAATTAGATTGGCATCTACAATTTTTGACAACTCTGATTGTTAATGGATGCCCTGTTTTTAAACTTGAAGAATAACATTGATTTACCAGCACCATTGTAAGCAAATTATCAATCACTAATAATTCAAAGGCACTATAAAATGGACATGCCAGCTATGCATAACCACACAAGTAGTATGGGTCCAAGAGCATACAACTATGGTAAACATTCTGAAATCTAAAGCAACGCTTATTAGAGGTTAATTTCTAACTTCAATTCTAGCTCCGAATTCAGGTCCAACTTTTAAAATTACTTTAAATCCTGCATCACCTTGATGAAAGTGATAGATTAATACTTGGTGAGTGATGACACTCATGATGTTATGATTGGTGCTAATTCTCGTAGATTTCATTTCTAGTTAAAAAATGTTAGTTACAAGTTTGGGTTTTGATAGTCTTGTATTACACTTGGACATGCATAAAAACTAAAGATAATTGAAGCAGAGTGGGATTTCAATATGTATTTCACATGATTGACACAAAACAAAAACCATGTTCATGGGTACATGGTGCATTCATGAATTGTTGCAAATCCATGCAATGGTTGCTTCAGAACAGTAGAAGACTTTATAGAAGGAGGGTTAACTTGACATGTCATTAAGATGATGCCTTACATGGATCCCTATTCTGTAGCTTTTTCAAAGCACAAGAGGTTACATTATTGCTTTTTTGATCAACAATGTATGATGCCTTTTCTTCTTATGCTTTAATGTTTAATTCATTATTGTTATAAGAGGTGATGTGGATGTAGATACAAATTAATGATGCGCATTCCTGCTTGCAATTTTGTATGCAAAAATTATTGTGAAGGAAACATTTGATATGTTGTAGTTGTAGAGATTATGATTGTCATGTTAAAAGACAAAGAAAGAAACAATAGTCAAAAAGGAAAAGGTAAAGACAATATGTTTTTATGAGTTTACTAACGTGTTGTTGAAGACATGAAGATTTCAACATGTAGCCTTCATAGCAAAGAATGAAACTTAAGTCTTTGTTCGAGATTATGTTCTATGATGGCAGGCTGGGATGATGAAGGTACGTTGTTTCAGCTATGGGCTAGGAATCACCTCTATATATAATTAAAGGAAGTATAATCACTAGAAGAAATCATGTCCTTTGTAACCAAAAAATCAAAGACTAAATGTTTTAAATGACTGGTAATTGATTATAATAATAGGATATTATTTCAAATCCTACATGTAAAAAGTTATAGTCATATATTAATGGTGCATTTGACTAGTAGATGATGATGTGATAACAAGAAGGATAATGTCATTTTTTCATTCCAAGTTTTCATCCATATGGCATCCACAATTGATAACAAAGTGACGTGGATGTCCAAAATATCATATGAAATGTGATTAGGATAAAATCATTTCAAATATAATTAAAAACTGACTACGCAAATGACATGGACAAAATGATGTGTCATTATATACATAATGTGTTCACAAAAATAAATTCACAATGATTCAAAAATGACTATCGGTATAAATTCACACATAAATAATCATGACATGTAGGGAATTAATTTCAAATAATATTATACTTACAAGTAATATAAAAACTTTAATTATATGTTTTTTTATTATACTTGATATATGATACATTTAAAAATATTTTATAAGAGTAAATTAATTATTACACATTGAAATAAATTTTATTAATAAAAAATGATATACTAAAAATAAAATTGTATATTATAATTTTAAAATCAAATAGAAATGTAAGATGTGGTAAATATGTAATTTACATTTACATTAAATTTGTATCATCAATTTAAGTAAAACTTTATATATTATATGTATATAAATAAATATTACACAATTATTTAAAACTATATGTGTAAATTGACTAAAATTTATAATCTAAGAAAATTATTCAATATTTAATATTGATTATTATTTTTAAATTATAAATAAAATTAATATGAATAATATTTATAAATTTAAATATTATAATTGAATTGTGATCCATTTATAAATAAATTATGTGGATAAATTTTATGGACTCATATGTCTAAATTAAAAGTTATTAATAAAATTATGATATATTGGAAAAAAATTTGTATTATATCAATTCATAAATCAAATGAAGGTTTAAGATATGAAAGATATATTTTATTTATTTTTGTACTACCCACAAATCATGTGTTTAAGTTTTTTTCCCCAAAAAATGGTGATTGAAATATTATTCAATAACAAAATTCATTTTTAAAAAAATCACATTTTTACAGATATATATAATTTGTGTACATTATTGAAGGAAATTCATGAATAAGTCTTTCATTTTTCATTTGAACAATTTATCAATAAGATATGAATCATCAAATTTGAGGTTGTGTGTAATGTTTAAATGAAGTATGCTCTAAATAAAGTAAACATTAGATTGTTTACACAACAAACAAGGTGGCTTGGTGGTGAAGGAGTTCAATTCCATTCATGGGGTCCAAGGATTAAACTTTGCAAATGACATTGTTGTGTTCAATGATCGAATATTGATTGAATGTTTCACACCTAATTAAACTACTTAGATTAAATGTCTACTTAGGTAGATTAAGTGGTTTACTTAGCCATTTAAACTAGTTTTAGACCTAGCTTGGGTGGTGACATGTGTCAACAATTGATAGGATGAAAAATAATGGAAATAAAAATATATCTTATTTTTACATTATAAAATTCATATTATTATAATTTATAATAATAAAAAACAATTACACATTGATTAAATTATGACTAATGAATGAAATGTGCCATGTCATTGACACATCATTGTGCCACATCATGTCCCAAACGACTATTGTCCTCAACAATTTATCCATAATGACTTTAAGGCTATTAGTCATTTTAGTCATTTATGACTGAAATACCATTCATGAACTTAGTCATATATTTGAAGATTTCTTCTAATGAATGCAAGTGGCCCGAGAACCTTCAAGTGCTATGAGAGGAGGGGCCCTTCACTCCTAGACAAACCATCAGTCCATTGCATTCTGTAAGAAGGTAAATCTCCAATTAAAACTCATGTGTTTTTTGTTTTTTTTATATAGAATAGAAGCATAAATGGATTATTAGATGAGAAGATGCAAGCATATCTCTTGACCATCTAACATCTCTTTTGGCATTCAACACTCGGTCCATGAGGTTGTTGGATGTGATTTTTGCAAGCGCAGAAGGTTGTCAAGGCAAGCTCACAATAACCAAATGGTGTTTCCTAGCCCGATGGCACTTTTAAATGCTGAAAGTGACAAAAGTAATGCGTGTAACTAGGTCCAAATTCTTTAAGTAATACCAAGTAGGACAAAGTAGAGGTAGTCGTTAACATAGTTTTAATTTTGCCTTATATTTTTTATTTCTATACACATTATTGAATTTAAAATTTTCATATTTTGAAGTATGATATGTAAAACTATCAAATATATTTTAAAATTAATATCATACACTTTGTGTCCATGTACATCATGAAAAAGGACTAGTAAAGAATATGGAAAAGGAATACAAAAGGGTGACATTGTGACAAGTTTTTTGGTACACATTAAAGAATTTGGACCGAATTCATGAATTTGGTCCCTAGACATCAAATCATGTAGCTCAAAATGGTGAGATTATTTGTAGTTTTGTGTCATGTGCAAATTTTAGGCACATTGTATATCACATGAATAGTACATGAACTTTCCTTTGTTGGAACTTTCTTGTTCACCAAATGTCAAATGTGAACTCCAAATCAAAATCCCAAAGTCAACTCTCCATATTGATGGATTCATCTTCCATTTACAAAATGCAATTAATTGAATCACCTAATGTTATGCACTTGAAATGTATCATTGATTTATTTTCAAGCACTAGAAATCCATTAAAGTCTTTATTTAGAAGATGATGTAAGAATTTGGCCTTGACACCATCAAGTTCATGTGCCATTTCTGCAATGTTTAAGTGGCATTTTTCTAAAAAGAAAGCTATGGAATACTGCATGTTGGCCTTTAAAGTTCAAGTTCAAATTTAACACCACATTGATTTTTTCTTTACCAAAATGGCTATAGATTTTACATAAAAGTTATTCCAATTGTAGCCAAAGTAGTTGAAATATAATAGGTGTCCATCAAATTATGCAATGGGTTAGGATTTGTAGTATGCATTGTTGTCCATGACAACAATACTTGATATTTGGCAATTTTGCAATTTGTGCTTGAAAAACATGACATAGGAAAAAACACATTAAGGTCACACACATTTTAGTAGATTAAAGTCCCTTTTGAAAGTCCTTTTTTAGTAGTTGAAAACTAACTTAAAATATGAATATTTAGATGATATGGAAAGTAACATTTTTTTCCATTTCCAATCTCAAATCATGATGTTGTAAGACATATAAAAAATATATCAAAATATTTTTTTTAAATGTTTAATTTAAAAAAATAATGATAGGTTTTGGAATTTTTAAAAGTCCATAAAATAATAGTTTAAAATCACATCCATTCATGCAATGGATCTTTAGTTTCTTAAACATAATTAATTTAATATTTCAAAGTTTAAAACACATAAAATTAACACATTGTAAAATGAAAGTCCATATCCATGAGTTTTGTAGATGTGACAAAAATGTGAGCAAAATTCAAAAGTCCATTACTTATTGGTTATCCATGATTTTGATTTGATTTATTCATTTTTGGAAGGTTGATTATGATAGCTTTAAATAAGTGAGTCCCTTTTTTTATTATTTCAATGGCTTTTATTTTATTTATTTTCTTGTACTTAACAAATACATGAAAAATTGTCATTGTGTCGTCCATATAAGTTCACCATAATATGCAAATACCCACTTGTGTTGCCTAAAATGTTAATACCTATTGTCATGCATGTAGACACTCCCCTTTTTAGCCATTTCTAGCCTTATTGTATTTCACAAGATTTCATACTTAGGGGATAATCATTGCTTAATTTGCCACTATCATAGGAGGTTTAATTTGTGTTGTGTTGTGGAGACAAACATAAATAGTAATTTCATTTGGCAAATGTGTTTAATAGAGGCAGTTTCATAAAATAGTTGGCAAATCAACACTATACTTTGGTTTCCCAAGGAAACCTTAGATTGAATCAATGAATAGAAAAGAAAAGCAATAGATAGTAAGAAGTTTGTAGAGCCATTATTGCTAGAAATCCACTTGTTTAAAACATACCTGTACCATTAGGAACTAATGAGCATGCAAATGTAGCATAACTTGTCACTACCCACTACCATCATGATCAAGAGGATAATTTGACACATTGTGAATGAATTTCATAAATTCATTACTGCACTAATTGATTTAGGTCTTCAAATTGTTGTTGTGCAAATTTTTCTATAATTTCATTGATATGTTAGTAACATAAAACAAACATATCACACAAGCATTGCAAAAAGAACATCACAACCCACTCCAATGGAGCTAATTGCCAACATCAAACACTACTAGCCTAGATAGTGCAAGGCTAATAAGTAGGGATGGGACACTTTTACAATCTTTAGAATTAGTAGCTAGTTTACTATATATGACAAGTTGGGCCCATCAAGTGCAAACTTTTACAAAAGAAACGACCAAGATGTGTATGTGCTTAATGATACAAGAAATTAATCTTAATATGGGATAACAATAACAAAGGCTTGATTAAATGCTATAGAGTGGCTTTTGAATTGTGGTGCATGTTGCTAAAAATCATGAGTCTAAATTGACTAGGATCAATTCGGGTTCAATGTCCAATCCTTGTGGGGCACATACAATATAAAGATGAAAACTTATGGCAAAGAGAGGTGGACTATGTTGCTTAGAGAAAGTTGCCAAATATGTTTTGTAACTACAACAAAGCCCATGGAGGGAAGAATTGGTTAAGGAGGGTGGTTCACCGACACCTTTTGACTTGAGGGCATGATCCAACTTTGTGTGGCATCCAACCTACTCATGTAAGATCCAACACATATACTATTATGCCCAAATTGATATCATTATTTTTTACAATTGAACTATGAATGCTTAAAGATATATTTGAATTGCTCTAGATGGTGTACCAAAACATAAGATTAGACCCTACATACATATATTGTATAAAAGTAGGCATCATATGCCTCCACATTTTGTTGAATAAGTTTACTTTGCATCTTGTAGGGTATGCCCCCAGTGTCATCAAATGAGGAGTGGCAACATGGAAGGTTGACAAAGCAAAATAGGGAGGAAGAAATGCCATAGGTTGTGGACACAACTACAAAGTCTATTCATAGGGATTATGTCAATTGTGACAAGGTGGACTTGGGGAATCAAATGATGGCAACTCTCAACGATGTATTCTAGGCATGCGGGTAGCAATAAAGGACTCTATGAGCCATGATGTCAATTTGAACATGCAAGATGTATTCATTTTAGGTGAAGACAGGGGCATTGAAAGGGATGATGGGGAACGTGCAAGTAGTGATGTTAGGCATTTTTTCAATGACATACTTGAATTTGAAATAAATGACCTTCATCATGTTAAGTTGACAACTAAGTCCAAAATTCCTTTGTATGTTGGGAGTGAGTTGAGTAGACTAATAGGGAGCTTAGTGATCTTAAATACATGTACAACACATCGTTGCACTAATGGCTTTGTGGATGAACTTTTGTCTTTACTTTGAAATTTAATTCTCCCAAAACCAAACAATGTGCCTAAGTCACATTATGAGGCTAAAAGTCTTGTTCAAAATCTAATGTTGGGCTACAATTCAATTCATGCATGCTAGAATGGTTGTGTTTTGTATAAGAAAGAATATGAAGCACCTAACCAATGCCCACATTGTGGTGAATTGTGGTATGTTTTTAAGGCACGACAACATGCCCAAAAAAATGTTAAGACATTTCCCATTAATTCCATGGTTAAAACAAATGTCCAAAGCTCCTCATATATTAAAACTCATGAAATGGCATGATCAAAATAAAAGCAAGGATGGTTATGTGCAACATGATGCAGATTCAAGAGCTTGGGCTCATATAGACTCGACTTGGCCTACAATTACGACAGAACTTCACAACCTAAGGCTAAGGCTTGCCTTGGATGAGGTTAATCCATTCAAAAACTAGTGGAGCACAAGGTCTACATGGCTAATTCTCATTTTAAACTATAATTTGCTACCATGGCTCACCATGAAAAAGTTCTTTTGTATGTTGGCCTTATTTCTTCCTAGAAAAGAATTTGTAAAAAATAGCAACATTGATGTTTACTTGGCCCCACTATTGGAGGAGCTACAACTACTTTGGAGGGGGGTTACTACTTGGATGTGACAAAACCTAAACATCACTGAAGATTCAAAATGTAAGGGCCACTTATGTGGGCGATTCATGATCTTCTTGCATATGGATTACTTTCAGGTCAAGTCACAAAAGGCTATAACTATTGTCTATTAACGTGTGGGCCAAACACATGTAGTTGTCATTTAAGGAGACTTGGCAAAACTACCTTTGTGCATCATCGTAGGTGGTTATGACCAACACATCCTTATTGAAATAATCTACATGATTTTAATGGCAGATTTGAACGTAGACCAGCTCCACTTATGATGAAAGGAATTGATGTTCTTGAGCATGCCAACTTGTATGAAGCTTGGAAATCATGGGGTGGGAGGGAGGAGGATAATCTTTGCTTGAACAATGGAGTGAAATGAGAAAGTTGTCTTTTTGATTTGTTATATTGGAAAGTAAATTCTAATCCCCATTTATTTATTGGTCCATTTTGTAATTCAAGCTCTACATGAAACAAATATACAAAGGCATGGAAATTTTGATGTTAAATGCATGAACCTTGTGTAGCATTCAAATCTAATTTTTGTTTGAACATGTATTGGCTATGGGTGGTCATGTTTCATTGTTTCACAATGTTTGTTGATAATTTTGGAAGGGTTTTCTAAGCTACAAAGTCTTTAAATCAAGTCTATTTTTACCCTACAACACATTTATTTGGTTTCCTTTTGTTAATATCGGTTTCAGATTCTAAGAGACATCACAATTGATTACCTGGCTTTGTCAACAATGGTTATAAATCTAAATTGAATGAAATTGGTATAGGCTAATTATTTATGCTACTTGACATCAAGGTCTACTTGGCTACCATGTGTTTAAGGCAAGTCTGTTCAAAGCCCATTACACACCTATGTGGAATCATGTCATCAAGGTGTTGTTTCAGATTTCGAAAAAGATCCAAATTTTGGAAGAACATTTATCAATAGTGCCTATAAGTTCATGTAGGTTGATTGATTTATTTTGGCATAAACCTACTATGATGGGGTTTGACACACTCCCAACTCCTTGAGGGACCAAATAGAAAATAGCGGAAGAGTAAGGAGTTGGGAGTGTGTCACTTGGTATTAGAGCTCTGGGAGAGCTCGATCCACTTATTGGGGAGTTCCAATGGCACCAAAGAAGACCCGCAAACTAGTCCAAGAGATCGTGGTGGAAGAACCCACCCAAGACCTAAATGTTCCACCTGAAGCCATAAGGGAGGAAGAACAAAAGGATTCCGAATATGAGGGAGACCATGATAACCTTGATGACCACAAAAGTGAAAAGGAGCAACCAAATGTAGTCCTTTTCACCCCAAAACAATTGGAGGTCCTACTCAAAATGAATAGGCCGGATTTGAATGAATTGGTTGTGGCCCTCAAGGGAGGATCATCAAAAGGTGTGGGGTTGAAGCTCACTGAGCCTAGGAATTTTGATGGGGCTTGAGATTGAAAGGTTGTGGATGCTTAGCTTGCGGAAATGGAAGATTACCTTCATGCCGCCAAGGTTGGGCGGCATTCGGCCGTGGAACTTACCCAATCCTATTTGAAGGGCTATGCCTCCACATGGTGGAGGACGGTGAGGCAAGAGTAAGGGAAGACCCATGGCTACACATGGGAATTTTTCAAGGAATGTATTGAGTTGGAATTCATTCCAAAGAATTCCAACTACATTTCAAGGTGTAAGCTTCGTGACCTTGTGAATGCAAACAATGACAACTTGTGCCAATATATGAGGGCTTATTCTGAACTTGTGCTTGAAATTTGACATATGGATGAGCTAGACCATTTGTGCCACTTTGTGATGGGGCTTCCAACTTGGGCCAAGTGCAAGCTTGAAGAGAATTGGTTCGCCTCACTAATCGAAGCCATCATGAAAGTGGAAGGCTTTTCAGATGTGGGATGGCGCAAAAAGTTCGGGTTCAAAAAGGATAACAAGTTTCTTCACAAAAAGGCACGCCATGAAGGGGAATGGAACTAAGGCCAAGACACCTCAAAGGGGGAAAAGCCCAAACAATTCCAAGGCTTGGGTTTGAAACCCAAAGGAAATTTTCTGAAGAAGGGGGCTCCTTTCAAAGCGAGCCAACCCAAGGGAGATCACTACTAGAAATCTTGTCATTTGCAACCAGTTACTATGCAACTGGCATGCAATTAATTGTCATTTACAACTATCTTGGTCATATTTGCAACTACAAATTTGGTATTGTATAATTTTTAGGCCATACGGTTGTGTGTGCAATTAACATGCAACTAAATCTATACAACATGGACACGTGTCATAAAAATAATGGCCTAAACTTATACATACTTAAATTATTATACTTAATATATCTACATAGGTTAT
>Ga0209208_10002946_pt1 | contig 24494 bp, 12 predicted proteins | sample S1TSphfallax_3_FD_187694 | JGI IMG/M metagenome (GOLD analysis project Ga0209208, IMG submission 187694) | Host-associated microbial communities from peat moss isolated from Minnesota, USA - S1T2_Fd - Sphagnum fallax MG (SPAdes) (version 2) | ecosystem: Host-associated > Plants > Peat moss >...
CACCATTATGAAGGAAAAAACTATACTGCCATCACCATTGCATTTTCAACAAACATCAGATGGTCTCCAAGTAGGTCCAGATGTTTCCATCTACCCATCTGTTCCGAATGATTGGTACCATGGCCCTACTGATCCTATACATGTGATAGAGAATGATTGGGTCAAGGTCCCAGTCCATCGTGAGGATGAAGAACCTAAGTATGTCAAATTTGGTTCTCAATTGAATGAGGAAGAACTTGGGAAGTATAAAGCATTAGTCATGGAGTACCGAGACATATTTGCTTGGTCTTACAGAGACCTCAAAGGCATTCCACCGGAAATAGCCCAACACACAATTCCTTTAATTCCTGGAACTAAACCAGTTCGACAGAAAAATAAAAGGTTGAATCCAAGAATGCAACTCGTGGTTAAAGCAGAATTAGAGCGATTGTTGCAAGCAGGTTTCATTCGGCCAATAGAATTCACGGATTGGTTGTCACACATTGTGCTGGTAAAGAAGAAAGGTGGAAACAAATTAAGGGTGTGTGTTGATTATAGGGACTTAAATGCTTGCACCCTCAAAGATCACTTCCCCTTGCTGTTCATTTCCACAATTGTCGATGAGGTAGCACGGAAAGAGTTATATAGTTTCATGGACGGTTATTCAGGGTGCAATCAGGTTTCCATAGCACCCGAAGATTGGCACAAGACGGCCTTCACTTCCCCATGGGGCACATTCGTTTACATTGTGATGCCTTTCGGGTTGTGCAATGCTTCAACCGCTTTCCAAATAGTCATGACCTATGCTTTCTCCGAGCTTCTTTGTAAGTCAATGGATGTGTTCATTGATGATTTCAGCACACAAACATCCCAAGAAGAACATCTAGAGATGCTTAGGGCATGTTTCCAAAGATGTAGGGAGGTTGGCATTTCACTAAATCCAGAGAAAGTGTACTTGGTAGTGGTTCGAGGCATTCTGTTGGGATATGTTGTTTCTAAGAAGGGCAAAGAACCGGATCCTGATAAGGTAGAAGTCATAGTAAACCTCCAACCTCCAACCACGGTTAAACAAATTCAGAAGATCTTAGGCCACATTGGATGATATCGAGACTTAATCGAAGATTATTCTACCCATGCTGCACCTTTGACCAACCTCACCAAAAAGGCGGTCAGATTTGAATGGACCCAGGAATGTCAAGATGGGTTGAATGCCTTAAAGGAGAAACTCACCTCTTTCCTTTGTTTATTGCCACCAGATTGGAATAAACCATTCCATGTCTATTGTGATGCTTCAAAGGTGGCAGTTGGTAGTGCCTTATGCCAACCCGATGAAAATGGCAAAGACCACCCCATAGCCTTTGCTAGTAAACAACTCACCAATGCTGAACGTAACTACACCACCACAGAACGAGAATGTTTAGCCATGGTTTTTAGTGTCAAGAAGTTTAGGCACTATTTGCTCATGAATCCCGTAGTGTTTTTCGTGGATCATATGGCCTTGAGGTATATTGTCAACAAGCCAGACCTTAGTGGTTGACTTGCTCGTTGGGTGTTGTTGCTCATTGAGTTTGACTACATAGTCAAGTACAAGCCGGGAAGCTTGCACAAGCAATCGGATCACTTATCTCGGTTGTCCATAGAACCTGGCACAAGTGAAATAAATGACGATTTCCCAGACACTGACTTGTTTTCCATAGGGGTTGTGCCCACATGGTATGAACACATAGCCGAGTTTTTGAGCACTCAACAGTTGCCTGAAGGATTATCCAAGAATGAAAGGCGTAAGGTTCGAGTTAACAGTACCCATTTTGCTCTCATCTCGGGGAAACTTTATCGCAAGGGAGTTGATGGCCTCTTGCAAAGGTGCCTCACATATGGGGAGGTTCCAACTATTCTAGAGGCTTGCCACGATAGTGCGTGTGGTGGTCATTTTCAGGTCGATTAACGGCTCAAAAGGCCCTTAGAGCTGGATATTTTTGGCCTACCATGTTTGCTGATGCATGCCATTTGACAACCCTATTTACACTTATACAAAATTCTTGTGATACAATCTCTTGAAAGTTTTTAGCCTTTATTTCACTTGCAACTTGATGTGGTACATTTTATGTGACCCTCTCCCCACTAAAAGAAAGGTGATGTCCTCATCACGTTCTACGTCTCTTCTTTGCCGATCTAGTGTGGATTTCTTCTATGGCTTCTTGGGCATGCTCCATGTTAGATTCATTCACCCAAGATGCCTCTATTGGATGGTATCCTTTCCACTTAATTAAGTATTCTCGTTTTCGTCCTCTTAGTTGCCTTGACTTGAGCATGGCCTCCACCACAAACTCTCGTTCATTGACATGCCCCCAAGTTCCTTGTTGGACCCAAAAAAGGTCCAACTATGTTAAAGAGCGAAAGTAGTTGGAACTTGGTGCCGCTCCCAGCATTAAAAGGGGTGAGAGGGGCGTGCTGAAAGCTCCGGGATTACACTAGGAAGAGGGACAACTATTTAGTTACTCGGTCCTACATCAAAACCAACCACAAGTTTGTTAGTTCACCTTCGGAAACACTCTTAATGTTGGGACAAGTCTCGAGTAACACGGACTCACTTGACTCACCATTGCCCAAACTAGGGGGAAGCCACCACCTTCCCCCATATATTATTCTTTGTGTTGCTCCACCGCACCCTCATCCAAATGGCTTTTATTCCCGGGAGTCCCGAAATTGTCGCGATTTAAATTCCTGAGACTTTGGGAGCTCATAACTCCCCACTCAGACCTCTGATTAGGATGAGGTCTCAAGCAAACATATAGCTCTCCTCAAGAGCTTTTCAAAGATGTGTCGCACTCTACCTGCACACACCGGAATTGGGTCGATTCCATACTTCTTGTGGTCGGGAGTCAAATTGCCAGTTTGACTCCCGGCCCTTCTTTCGACCATAACTTATGCTGCTGATGTTTGAATGGCTCATGCAAAGCCATTTTCGACATCTACACTTCAAGGCCTTTCCAATGGTATAAAGAACACCTCAAGGCAAGGTGTTTTGACCTCTCCAATCGAGCTCTGAAGTTGCAAGAGTCTCGGAGGACTCCAAGTTCCCACTTTTGGGGAGTGTGGGTCTCATCCTCACACTTGCCTCAAAGTGGGGTTGCGACATATTTTGTAAACTACTAATTGACTAACTTGTCTACTAACCTAGTCTAATGCTACTTGCTAGGTTTAGTAATGGGTTAGGTTACTATATAGGTTAGGTTAAATAATAGGCTAGATCACATGTTAGATTTAACAACTTGCCTAAATCTATAACTTGTTAAATCCTTAGGTGGGTGAACTTTAGGGTGATTTGGCATCTAGATATATGGCACATAGATCTATTATCCTTCCATTCACCATGACCATGATCTTGTAAGAATATTTGGTATTAGACCAGGGTTGTATTAAATCCATGATCATGTATGATGTAATGACTAAATTGGTGCATCGTGTTGCTACAAATAGGGTGTGGGTGATGGAGGCATGAAACGTTGTTACTAAATAATTCTAATTCATTAACTCATGTTTGCAAGCCCCACTAACAAGTGTTATTAGACCAATCAAGACACATGCTAGATTGCTTTTAAAGGCAAGATTTGTTTTCTATATTCCTAGTATGTTTTTACATGTTGACCATGAATATATATGACATCACCTTATTTGGTTGTAGGGCCCAACACCAATTCCTAATGAGGAAACACAAAATACCAAATGTTTGAACATAAACTCTACAATGTTTGATGCACATAGGACAAACCATAATCGAGGCAATCTAATTGTTGAAATATGGGTTGGGGGCTGAAGTTGTCTAGACCAAGCAAGGGAATAACTACAACACCACCACACGCAAAGCCTAATGCATAATAACTAGTTGATTGAATAAAACCCATGAATCTTACATTGTGTTTATTCCTATGTGGATGACATTTTGTGTGCACTTGTAATTGGTGGGGAAAGTTATTGTTAAATTGTTGATTGATTAAAAATAAATATTGCAGGTTGGGGCATGGAAATTATATAAATATAATCTAATATAACTTAAGATTAAATTTGCAACTAAGTTATGAACAAATGTAAGTAGGCACATAAGTGATATTGATGGACTGCATATGGAGAAGGAAGGCTATTACGGCAATGATTCGTGGGTTATGTGGAAGTAAGGTTGGTGGGAAGACAATGTTTGAAGGCTATATTGGGTGTTAAGGTGTGGGAGGTATATATGCCAAATTCAATAATGCCATTTAGGGTTAATAATAAATCTGGTTCATGAAAAAGTAAAGATGGTAGAATGTCGTAACCTTAGCCTTGGGCTCACAACCAAGGCAAGGGCTTGCAAAGGTGTAGGCCAAGTGTGAAGGCCAGGAGTCACATTTCATGCTATTGGGAGTTTGGAAAAGTGTGAGGGAATGAACCCCCACACTCCCAAGTGAACTCCTACTTTGGGAGTTGGCGTCCCGATGGAGTCCTAAATCTCCAAAGAGCAATTGCAAAGGTCAAAACCCATTGAATAAAAAATTTCCTTATATCATTGAAAAGCTCTTGGAACTTAGATGTCTAAAATGGGTTCGCATGACCCATTTGGACACTTCCAACATAAGTTATGGCCAAAAGAAGAGCCGGGAGTCAAATTGGCAATCTAACCCCCGACCATTAAAAGTCAGGAATCGCCCCAATTTCCTTGCGTGTAGGTGGTGTGCAACATCCCATTGGAAAGCGCCCTACAAGGGCTATAACTTTGCAATGGACTTCACCTCTGTCGCAACCCTACTTTGGCCAAGTGTGGGGGTGAAGCCCAACACTTGGAAAAAAGTGAGGATTTGGAGTCCTCCAGAACTCCTGAATGTTCAGAGCTCGACAGCAAGGCCCAAAACACCTTGCATTGGGGTGTTCTTAGTGTCATTTGAAAGGTCTTGAAGCGTAAATATCGAAAATGGCCTCGCATTGGCCATTTGGACATCTGTCGCCCAAGTTATGGGCAAAAGAAGGGCCGGGAGTTAAACTGGCAATTTGACTCCCGACCACTAAAAGTCGGGATCGACCTCTTCCCAACCTCCGAATTGAGAGTGCGATACGTCCTTGGAAAGATGACGACGAGGGCTACAAGTTTGGTTTAGACCTTGTTGCAATCAGACTTTGCAGTCGGGAGTTATGAGCTCCCAAAGTCCTGGGACTCCACCCGGGACACTTTCGGGACAATTTCGGGATTCCAACTTGGGAGTCCCGGGAAAAAGAACCATTTGGATGTAGTCCCCGAAACGTGGCGCAGAGAATACTTTATGGGGGAAGGTGGTGGCTTCCCCCGAGTCCGGGCCGTGGTGTGTCTTGTGGTCCAAAGTGCCCTTGGCTTGTCCCAACACCCAAGGGTGTCCCGGAATGTGAACTAACCACGTGGGTGGTTTGTTTTGATGTAGATTCATGCTTGATCTACTAAATCTTCTTCCTAGTCTAATTCCTGGGCTCCCAACTCGACCCTCTACCCCTTTCTAGAGTTGGAAGCCGGGAGCGTGCCTCCAAGTCTCAACTTTCCGCAACTTGACTTTGTGAAACCCTCAAGTGGGTTTCACCCCGTGACTTGGGAACGTGTTAACCTCAATCAGAGGTATGTGCACAAAGTTATGGGCCCCCAAAGTCGCAAGAGTCTCAACTTTGGGAATTTCGGGACTCCCACTTGGGAATCCCATGACAAAATGACATTTGAATGCTAGTTCCATGGCCAAGCATAGAGAATTTTATAAAGGGGAAGGTGGTGGCTTCCCCCAAGTTCAAACCGTAATGAGTTTTGTGAGCTTGTGTTTGCCCGTGGTTTGTTCGTGCACCAAAGTGCCCCAACTACACATTAACCAACTTACTGTTTGGTTTGTGCAAGTCTGTGTGAATAATTGATTTTCTTGTCAATCCTCCTAGTCCTCATCATGGAGCTCTAACACACTGCTCTACCTCTAAGTGTTGCGAGCCAGGGAGCGCACCCTAACTCCTTCTACTTCTGTTGTCTTCACCTTTGGACTCGTAGTTGAGTCCATCAAGGAGCTTGGGGGTGCGTCATAGAAGGTGCTATGGTGTTTTGGCCTAACAAGTTCCTTAAGTTGGTTGGAATGTGAAATAATTAGTGGTGGTGTTAGTGTTTATGAAAGTTTTTGACATTTTTGAATTGATGTTGTTGCTTTGTTTTTTCCCTTGTACATTTGCAATTCAAAGTTGTGGTTAGTCAAGGCAAAAAAAAAATTACTTGTAGGTGTAAGCTTTAGTGGGGTAGAACAAGACCTTTATAATGTGAAGTTTTCAACACAAAACAACTGTGATTTTAAGTTTGAAACCCAACTTTCAAACAATTTCAAGATTTAGAAATGTCTAATGGTTTTGTTGTGCATAACAAATGGAATTTCTTATATTTTAATGTTGATCATTTAAAGTTGTGTAACTATGTTCATTATATCATATTTTCTTATGTATCTATAGTTAAAAGTGCAATTACATCAAATTGTCCATAACCCTTGGAAGAAAGGTCTATATCTCACAAATTAGAATATGTTTTAAACCCTATTTCAAACCACACCAAAACCGAAACCAATTTTAAATTGAACCTAATCCCTAACCTAAACATAACCTAAATACCAACCTTTAAAATGAACTAATGTTTAACAAAACCTTAACTTGAACATAATTTAAAGTTTAATTTAAAACAAACCTAAACCTAACCAAGCCCTAACCTAAACCAAACCTAATATTAATTAGTTCCTAACTTAACCCTCATTTAGTACTAAAACTAATCCAAACCAGTTCCTAACCTAACCTAAACTTAGTATCAAACCTAATTTTATCCAATTCCTAACTTAACCCTAACCTAGTACCAAACCTAGTCCTTAATTTAACCCTAGCCTAGTACCAAACCTACAACAGACTTTAATACCTAAAACCTAGCATTAAATACGTGACAAGAAAGAAATTCCAAAATGTATCACAATCGAAAACGTTGATTTGAAAACATCCCAATTAATCTTTTTCATTCAAATCATTAAGTAAAACAATTTCAATAATGCCACATGTCTCCATCACATATGCACATCTAGTTAATATTGTTCAATACAATTTCATCAAAATGGGACACATGGAGAAGTCTTTACTTTTAAAACTACCATCTAAAATATTAATTCATGGTTGCCACAAAACCACATGGTGAAAAAAATCAACCCCCAAGTGACAGAAGATTGTAACGGACGATGAATTGTTGAATAGAGAAAGTAGATTTTGGGGTGAAAACAAAAAATAAAATATACATTTTATGATTCTTGCCAAGAAAAATGTAAAGAGTAATCATAAATTAAGACTCAACATATAATTTTTTAAAATATTATATATTTCAATGATCAATATGAACATGTTATTTGAAGTTATGTCAATGACATTGAAAAATCACATGTTTAAAATAAATTGAAACAAATGTTTTCTAAATGCAAGTATATATATAATATAGCTTGTTTAAACAAAGCAAATAAGCAAATAAATAGATGAAATATTGGATTATTTTACTTTTATGGTTAATGCCACTTGTAATTTACTTATGCACTTTCAACTTCCAATGTAAAAGTAATAATATATCAATCTTCTACTATGAAATTATTTTTGAACACAATTCCATAACTAATTTCAACAATACTTTTGACCAACTTTTAGTACACTAAAGTTTTTCGAACTTTGTATACACCATATTATAAATTCAAATTTTTACAATGCGATGGGTTTACAATATTGAAAAGATTTAGATTCCACTTTCCTGCATTTATGTGTAAAAAACTTCAAGGAGTACTTTTTGTGTATACTTGATGAGATTTCACCATTTGGACCTTAATGAAAAAATAAAGTAATGTCATAAAATTGCTTCTTTTGAAATAAAATAATCCTTGTTTATTCCTATGCCCCCCAAAAGAAAATAATGTCATAGGAAACAAGGTTGTCCTTATTGAAATTTTGCCATTTCCTATTTGAAATAATCATTATTTTCAACACACAAATGTTGACATTAAAAAAATAATAATTTAAAGGTTTCATGGATTATTTAATGAAAAAACTAAACTAAGTTATGATATTGATTAATGAATGCAATAAGGTTAATAAAAAAAATGATTTCATTGTAATATTGTTATTGGATTACAACATTATATCACATATAACAAAAAAAATTGACTTCATTCAACATGTTTGCAATTAATATTAGTGATTATTGCATATCATGTTAATGATTTATTATTCATTTGAACTCTATGCCATTGTGCATTACCAATGTCAATCGATTAATGGAAAAAATGAGTTGATTTGTGAAAATTAAATTCCATTCAACTAAAAATATGGAATGACATTGCATGCAAATTGAATTGAATAGAAAATCAATTAAAGAGAAATGGGATGTAAATTGGTGGAGAATTGAAATCTATTCCTGATTATGGTGTTGAAAAAAATTAAAAATTAAAAGAAAAATATGGAAAGACACTTTCAATTCCTTTTTACTTGGGAATGAATAAACAAATTCCATTTGGAACTATCATCCAAAAAAACAACTTATGGAACTAAAATTGTTCCATCTAAACCAAATTCAATGAATCATTCTCAATGGAATTATATACATGTTATCCAATAGGAAGATATGTGTTATCCAACAAGGTGAATTAAAAATTATGATTTGTTTTGGTTGGTTAGTCACAATGATTGGGCCATGTGGTGGCACTTAATTCCTATTGTGCATTGTCCAAGATTGTATGTTTGTGGGTGGGTTAAGAAAATAATTTGCAAATTATTTGAATGCATTACACGTTGGTGGAAGCCAACACACTTTGTGTGGTGGATTTGCTCTTCCTAGCCAAATTTCATGTCTCCATTCCCTTTGGAAAAATCCCAACTCCCCATATTAAATTGTTCTACACCAAGAGGTTGAATGTGCCCTTCCAACATCAAGTGCAAAGAAGAATTTGGGCAACAATTTTTGTCTGTAGATTGGATTTGATGCCCATGGATGGATGGGCCCATTAACATTTTTGAAGAATAATTGGGGAAATGAATGAAAGTCAAAGAAATTGGTTGAGTGGATAAGAAAGGCTAAAAGTGGATGAAGATTTTTCCCAAAAAGAAAAGAAGTTGCCAAAGATTCTAAGGTTTGTAGTCTTTTTGAATCCAAGCTTTTTACTCACTTCTATCATCTCCACTTCCATTTATGGACTTCTACATAGTTTTGCAAACACAATATTCCCTACCTTCAACAATGGGCTTGGTTGATACAACACGAATATCATAGATAATAGGTACCTAAAATTGAGAAAAATGACAATTGTACACGAAGAACTCATACCTTTTGCTATGCATGTTCCAAAACATTTTTGAAATGCAAGTTGAAGAGTGCTAAGTGCAAACCACCTTGAAAGTTTGAAGTTGTTGATGATCTCTTGGGTAGCTCTAAATTTGGTAAATTCCCATGTCATAACTATTGATCTTTGCACCAGGAGAGAGAGTGTGTGCATGTGTGTATAGTATTGAATGATATTGCTCTTGGGAATATATTACATTTAAATGTATAAGATGCAGGAAGGTTGAACTAATAAGTTTTGAATGCAAAGACTAGACATCAATTGCAGATGTACCTTGGTTATTATAAAATTGCAGAAAGGCAATTTCAGGATGGATTAGTTTGAATTATGCCTAGACTCTTGAAGAAGAATTGTAGGATCTGAAAGATGGAAGAAATCATGAAAAAGTTTTGAAAAACAAGAGGGAAGATCAATCAATCAGTTTTTGGGTTTGAAAGCTTTGATCACATTCAATGGAATGCCAATTATGTAGTGATGATGGGGAAAATGAACCGCACGTGATCTTGAATTGAGAGATTTGAGTATTGTGATTTGTGGTCAATTCATGTTATTACACTTTTGATACGGCACATGTAAACAAAAGAGAAGCTACTCAAAGAGATCAATATAATGACGCAAGAGTTGATGAAAGGTGGAGTGTGCTACAAGATTACTTTGGGGCCTGAATTTGGAACCATACATGGGTTTCCAAATGCAGAAGGAGTTGTGAGTACTGCATACTGATCTGAACACATGTGAAACACCCACATTGATTTTTTAAAGCTCATTTCACTGTTCTTAAAAACAAAGAAGATGAATTTTACATTTGCTGCATATAATGTAGGACTGATGAAGGGCCTTCCAGTAAGCCCAAATTGAAAAAGAAGTTGATCACACGAATGCAAATGCAGATGTTGATGATCACATGAATGGAATGCAAATAGTTGAGATTACATGAATGGAAGTGCAGATTGTTTCCATTGACAAGAAGTTGATGATCACATGAATGGAATGCAGATTGTTTCCACTGACAAGAACTTGATCACATGAATAGAATTGCAGATGTTTCCAGTGAATGAACTTGCTGATGTGGTTTTCCATGAACCATATGCATCATTCATCAAGGTATAATAGACATGGGATATGATTTTGCATTTGTTGCTTGCACATCAATCAACTATCTTGTCTTCCTCAGATTTTTCACACAAAAAGCTCACAAGGATCACTCTCAGAAAGTAGTTTTTAACTCTGACCCTGGTCTTGTAAATAATTAATTCTGTGTTTCCCAGCTAATTTCCCCACACTCCCTGCCGCCCTTGTACCAAACGACAAGACTCTTTAGATCTTTTGAAACCAAGTTTGGTTTTTGATGTTTTTGGATGATTCGTGATGCTTTTGCTTAACAATTTGAGCAAGAAATTAGACTGTTGCTGCTGCTGCTGCTGCAACTTCAAGTTACAGATTATAAATTCTGTTACTTGGTATAAAAACATGACATATTTCTCTGTTGTAAATTTGAACCACATTTATCCATTGATTGAATTTCCCCTGACCCAGTATATTGCGGATCACTGATGAATCTTGTGCCAGTGGGTCTGTTGTAATAGGATTTGCGGAAGGGGAAGGTCAAGCTCTTTCTTATCGTGGAACCAGCAGTGTTGTTAATGTTATCCAGCTTGGGTTTACAAAGCAAGGAGAGTAGCAGAGTTGCTGGTGCTCCCATGATATCTCAAGACTCCCTTGAAGACGTCTTGCATCACCATGATCTCAACACTAAAGTATGAAGCAGCTCCTCAAAACTCTTCCCCAATACAGTAGTGCAACCCATTGTAACTGTTGTAACAATGCTGTCATAATGTATTGGAGCTCTGGTGGAAGTGTGTGTGACCAAGTGTTTGAGCATGTGAATAATACTACTGATGCTGCTGGTTTTCAGAAGCATCTGATACCCATACTGAGAGCAGAGGTGTTGAGGAAGATGGCGAAGCATGTGTCAAACCTGATGCACGAGAACCGACTACAGGAAGCGCTACCCATGGCTATGGAGACAGTTAAGAAGGGTCAAGCTTTCTACTACCCTGACTCTCCTGCGGAGCTCACACCCTTTTGCCTTCTTTCTGCACAGGTTCTTCTTCATTTTCGCTCACTTCAAAAGCACCGCCAACATCATTTCTCTATCTTCAAGCTCTTCCTATATCTATCTATCTGAGAACAGCAGCAAGGGCTTTTCATCGATCAGGAAGGATCTTCATGGACAAAGCACAACACCATGTGTGTTCGTTGGCTTTGCCCTAGTGCCTAGTCAGCGAGAGACCAAAGAACGATATAGTTTTCATTTTGTCCAGCATTTTCAGGAATGTTCACCACGTATTTAGGGCCACTTTTCCACCAAAAAAGTCGAGGGTCTGTGGACTTTGTAATTAAAAATCCCATGAACTTGCTCCAAAGCTCAGACCATGGAAATCCAAAAATTTAGATTGAGACAGGGCTCTGAAGTGTAGTGTGAATTGAGAACAGATAAATGTTGGGGTGCTTATTAAAAATAAGCAACAGACCCAAAGGTTGTCAGGGAGATTCTTAGAATTCACAGCTGTAATTCTTGAAAAATCAAGGAATCAGTTCTAATATATCATCACAGTTCTCAAATTTTGAAAAAAATCAAATAACTGCCCATAAATTTTCCAGTTCTTAGTTTGTTCTTTCATGAAAATCATCAGTTCTTTAATTGATCAAAAGTAATTGGGACCAGCGGTTCTTCAATTCTAATGTTTTCAAAGAAGTAGAATAGCGATTTTTATATTCTAAAACCTTGAAAAACTAGAACCAACAATTCTTTGTAAATTAAATTAACCACACATTACTCGAATAGACCCTGCTGAGTGACCTTCACGTTACCTGTTAAAGAAGCTAGTTTGTTTGTCATATTGAAATCTCCCAAATCATGATGGGAGGCAAAGGAAATGAAACCCCTTGACCAGACCAGGTGTACTAAAGTGGTTTGGTATTGTTTAGACTTATGGTGTGAGAGTTATTAAATATTGAATCATTTTCTCAAAGGAAATTCAACAACATAAAAAAAGGAAATTGGGTGAAGTCTTCATATTATTGGAAAGCCCTTGATGAGTGAGATTGTTGGGAGTTGGTTTTGTTATTTTTAGATGTATGGTATGGGAGATATTGAATTTTGATTTATTTTTTGTCACAAGAAATCAATTTAAAAGTTTAAATATCATTTTCGTGATTGGGCTGTATCATTAGGTTCTTGTTCACAATTTGAGCAATTATATAATCATATTAAACTATGGCCTAAACCCAAGCCACATTACTTTTTTTTTAAAGGAAAAGAGAGGGCCCTTCATTTCAGGCAGAGTTCCTACTTCTCGCTGCTTTATTTACTAATGGGTGGGGATGTCAAGTTATGTTCCGATGACACACGTTAGGAATTAAAGACTAAATATGGGGTGACGCTGTGCAATTTTTTTCCAAAAAAGTCCTTTGGGCCCTTCACATGCCCATTATTTTGGTCACCAAATGACAAAGTTTGACTACCAAAAAAAAACAAAGAGGGGGAGCCGTTTCTGAAGGGTGTTATTACTTGTGCACCTTGTCAATTGTAAAGCTTTTCCTATGTGTGTTTTTAGGTGTTAAGACTCAACAGAGAACAACTTAAATGTTGAATAGTAATGATACCTCTTTAAAATGACGAAGCATTACATCTAAATACCTAGTAAATGATTATGCACCCAACATTATATGTGCACATAATTGTTATTGCAGGTGTACAAATAGTATTGCCTACTTTTTTTCTCTCTGTCTGGCTTTTGCCTGTCCAAGATGTGTTTGGACATGCCCATGGTGTTGCGAATACACAATTTGAGTCCTGTCATGTACATTTTGGGCTTGACTGGCTACTACAACCCCAAAGCCTCCAAAAAGGGGCCCAAAGTGTGTTTGGGCATCATCCTTCTTTTTTGCAAAAAAATGAAGTAAGCCTAAGGCAGATAATGAATAAAAAGAAGCAAAAAAAAAAATTGTGTTGCCTCCAATAACAACTATGTGCACATATAATGTTTGGGGAGTCTTGCCCGTCCAACTTCTGATCTACCCATTCACCTTGTACTCACTCTATAATGGTTAATGCCCCAGGGTGATTTCAATGCTAAAAGCTTGACTATCATCCGCTCTACTTGAGGCATTACCTTACACCTGGACTACACATTTATTGGCCTGATTCAATGTTATCAAAATTTTGTCACGTGCTAACTTTGAAATTCAATTTGGAGATGTTAATACTTCACATGTGTGTTAGGTGAATTTGGAGATGGCTAGACCTAATCAGGCTCAAGATTTTTTGTCGCTTGGATCATGGCTATTGATTCAAGACAAGTCAGATCGACACAAGAACCTGATTAGTGCTGAGATTGGTCGCTTGTTTGGTGGCCTTTATATACTTCAGGTTTGCAAGCTTGTATCTACAAATTAAGTTTTGAGTCTCATTCAAGTAGATTTGTACCGATGTTGTGCATGTAAGTGTCAATAGTTTATATATGGTGGGTAAAACTTGTGTAAGCATTAATCATTTACACTTATACATTTGAACTTTTTACACTTACACAAGGCTAGTGTAAATATTTGACAAATACACTTATATGACCTCGTGTAAATGTAAGTGTATATATTATTTATCCTTAATGACCATACCTTCTTACAAATCCATATTAATCAGTTGTGGGTGCACTCAAAAACTTAATTGAATTTTCTTTGCAATGGGCCATTTTGTTTGGTCTTTCAAAAAAATCATGATATTTTTATACTCCCCAAACAATAGCTTTTTCTAGGAATATGGGACTATTGGTGGTGTTATTCTAAGCAAAAATTTGAATACACATTTTGCCCCACCTCATTGCTTGAGTACAACTTCTATTATTAATATTTCTTTTATGAGTAGCACTCAATAATAATTTTGATTATTTAGAACTACTTATTGTAGCTTTTACAAAAGCTTAAATACTAATTGTATTTGTTCTTATTCATATTAATTAATTAAATTAGGTGTGGTGCATCCCAAAGCACAAATGTTTTGACGGTTTTTGTTTGTTACAATGGGCCATTTGGTTGACCTATCACCAAAACATTATAAAATCCCTTCGCCAAGTAGAAATCACATTTTTTAGATTGTTTTACATTTTATTATTTTACACAACCATGTAAAAACATATATATGTATTTGTTTTACACTTACCCAATTTTACATAGCCACATAAAATCATATAAATATATTTATTTTTACACTTACATGAAATGTAAATCCTAAACCAAATACAAACACAACATTGTTTTGTACCAACCTTTGTAATAGTTGATAATATGTGTTTTGAAAGGAGATTGTAAAAAGCTAATTATCCAAATTGAATGAAAGACTACCAAGGTTATCTTTCATGAAGTTATTCATGGTTACCTTGGTAATCTATCCTATTAAATAGTAAGTTAGTTAGGTAGGTAAGTAAGTAAAAGAATAGGTGGCTCCCAAGTAAATATATGTAGGTAGATGGTTAATCCCAACATTAGGCAATTCTTTGATTTTGTTGACATTTGTTCCATGTTTTTAAAACAAAATTTAAATTTAAAAAACCTACAATTCTAAGGTTTTGAAAACTTTTATAATAAAATAAATTTTAATTATAGGTTTTGATTTTCTTAAGAATCAAAGAACCTCCAATTTTTTGGTTTTTCAAACATTTCAAAATAAAATAACCTTGGATTTTTGGTTTTTGAACATTTTCAAAATTAAAAAAACTCTAATTTAGGGGATTTCAAAATCTTCAACCTTTTGGTTATGGGCTCTTGAAAGAAAAAAAATTTAATGGGTTTCATGAAAAAATAAGCAAAGGACCATGGTTCAAGGTAGGTTATTTTAATGGTTCTTCAATTTTTTTAAATAGTGGATATAGGTAAATTCCAATTATTTTATTATTTGAGAATTATTGATCAAAGGTTCAAATTTTCAAAAAAAAAAATAAGAGCAACAAATTCAATGTAGCATTGGCCTCAATGTAGTTACAAGACAATGCCCAACAAGAATTTTTTTTCTTAATTTTAAATTTACCTGAACTATGATTAACACTTTAATTATCTTTTTTACACAATATTTTCAAAGAAAAAAATATCTATTGGTTGGAGTCTCCTTTTTCAACCAAAAGGTTTTAATTTCAGTATTTAAAAAAATTTATCCATGAACAAAATGGATGGAAAAAAAATGTATAGGCAACTTCTTCGAGCTAAATGCCTTGGGGAGAAAAGGATTTTCCCTATGGAGGATACAAAATGGTAGCTCTATCCATATTCCTCCAAGGAAAAAATGATTAAATTGCCACATGGAACAACTTCCCTTGAGGAAAAAAAGATTAAGTTGTCATAAGGAACAACTTTCTTAGAGAAAAAAAAGGACTTAGTTGCCTTGGGGAGCAACTTGGAGCAACTTCCTTTACGAAGCAAGTTTTCAAATGTTTGACAAAAAAGTTCAAAAATCAAACATTGTCTGAAATAAACTTTCTTTATACCATTGTTTTTTTTTCAAAACATAGATATTTAAAATGAACTTACATTCTTGATTTGAAGCTATGAGTTAAAAGCTATGATGAAAATAAGAGTTGGGAAACTAAAACCAAACTAAGTTGACTTCTCCCCTACGGAAGAAGGGAATTGCCTTCTTCCCCATGGATTAATTTTTTGAATGTTTGACAAGAAAGTCCATGAGGGAAATATTGCCCAAATCAAATGTTATTTAATATACCATTGGAAAGTTCTTGAAACTTAGATACCTAAAATGGTATTGCATTTTTATTTGAAACAATGAGTTAAAAATTATGACAAGAATAAATGTTGGTTGTCAAATTTTTCAAGTGTCATTATTTCCCAAGGAAAAGGTCCGGGAAAAGAGGACTTAGTTGCTTGAGGGAGAAAGGGCAATGGAAAATTTGACCCCTAGGTTTTCTTTTGCCATAAATTTTCACTCACAACCTCAAATTGAAAAAGCAAGACCATTCTATATATCTACATTTGAAGAGCTTTTCAATGGTTAATTTATTTTTATTTGAACAACATTTTCCCCATGAACTTTCTTGTCAAATATTCAAAAACATTTTCCATGAAAGAAATTGCTCCCCAAGGCAACTTAGTTAGGGGAGAAGGCAATTCCCCTCCTCCCCAAAGGAGAAATCAACTTAGCCTATCTTCTAGCTTCAACTTTTTTTTTTGGTCATAACTTTAAGTTCATAGCTTCAAATAAAAAATATAAGATCATTTTAGATATTTAAGTTTTGAAAACTTTCCAGTGGTATAAAAAATGTTTAATTTGGACAATGTTTGCCCTTTGAACTTTCTTGTCAAACATTTGAAAACTTATTCGATGGGGGAAATTGTTCCTCGGGGCAACTTAATCCCCTAGGGGAGAAAGCAACTCCCTTCCTCCCTAAGGGAGTAATCAATTTAATTTGTTTTTAAAATTTCCAACTCTTTTTTCCATCATAACTTTTAGTTCATAGCTTCAAATCAAGAATGTAAAATCATTTCTTACATATCTATGTTTTAAGACCTTTCCAATGGTAGAAAGAATGTTTGATTTGGACAATGTCTACCCCTTGTATTTTCTTGTCAAACATTCAAGTTCTTCCTTAGGAGAAGTTGTTCCTTGAAGCAACTTAGTCTTTTTCTCCATGAAGGAATTTGCTCCCTTGAACAAATTAATCCCTTTTTCCCCAAGGAAGTTGCTCACCAAGGCAATATAATCCCCTTCTCCTCAAAGGAATATGGCTGGAACTACCATTTTGTCTTTTCTTTGAGAAAAATCCTCTTCTCCCTAGGACATTTAGTTTGAAGAAGTTTTCCCAAAAAAAAAACAAAAATTCATCCATATTATCCATGGATGGACAAATGTTTTTGGAAAAGGATCAAACCTTGAACCCTTTAGTTGAAAAAGGATCTAACTAATGGATCATTTGTTTTTCCTTGAAACTTTTTCTTTAAGAATAAATAAAGTTTTAATTCCAATTTGGGTACAATAAAAAAACATTTTAACATTATTTTTATTGGACATTGTCCTTTGACTACATTGAGATCGACGCCACATTGAATTCATTGCTTGAGTTTAATGTATGCCTTCAAATACCCAACCCTCACTTGCCAATCCTTTTTTGAAGAAAAGAAAAATGGCCAAAATTGGTTAATATGTAGGCAAAACTAATGGATTATTAGTCGCTAGGTAGTAAAAAAAACAATTGACTTAGGTGATGTGTTTAGCTAAGGAATTATAAAAGAATGGAAAAGTGTTTCTTGTACACCCACCATCCATCTTTCATGGTCCTACCCTAGCGGTTGTTGGTTCATTGTGACATTCATTGACACCCTTGAACATTCGTGATTTATCCAAGAATTACAATATTTTAATTGCTTTTAATTATGTTATTATCATTTAGAACATGTGTTATCATCACTTATGGTCAATTTCTTGTGAGGGTTATTGACAGGGCCAAGCTCAACTAGCATTGAAAGCATTTGCTGAAGAGGTTTATTACAAATCAAGGGAGTATGGAATATATACTGTGCAAACAAGTTTTGCCTTCTACAACCTCTACAGGGTTTTTGCTTCTCTGGTGTTGTTCTCTACTCCATTGAAATTTCCTCATTTTGAAAAGAATATTGGGATTAAATCTAATTCCCGATCATCTCAAAATATAAACCATAACCCTAATTCTTACCTTAGAAGATGGATTAGTGAAAAAAGGAGTTTTCTTTCTCATCACATAGGAATTTGTAAAGTTGTGCCCATTATCCAATTCAATCCTCACGAATTACAGTACATGACCCAACACCCACCAATGCACCATCCATGGAAACCCATTGTGACTATGATGTGGATGAATGACAACCAAGTAACTAAGGTTCCACCATTGTCGTCTATCTTGTAAACCCTGTTACATCCTCTTCATATTACATAGGTACCTATGGAAGTGTGCAAGTATCATAGGTATGTAGGCATGGAATTTAAGTGTATGGTAAAGCCTTAGGGTGGGAACATTCTCAAAATAAAAGGCCTAGGATGAAGCAATAACTAAGTCTAACCTCCCATTTTGGGAATGTGTCCAACCCATGGGCTTTACCTATTGTAAAACACAAGGCAAAAATAATCATGAACCATACCTATGTAGGTCACAAGGCATATGCATGGGGGGGTTCTCATGCCTCTCATCAGTAACACAAAGGTTTTTACACTTACAAGAAGCCATAATTTCCTTCCCATCCTTGAGGAATAGGCATAATATCCCTCCCAATTTCAAGGAGAGAGATTGATGGATATAAGGTGCCCTCCACATACACTACAAATTTTCTCCAAGTGGTTTATGTGGTTACCTTGAAAATAGGCAAGTAGACAAGGCACTTGGTGGCTAGTAGATAACAAATGCATGCAAATGTTAATACACGTGTAACCACATGGTTAACAAGGGACAAGAATACAAAAGAAAAAATGTTCCTTGTCCACACACCATCCATTTTGCATTTGCTAGGTGCTAGTTTATTCCATTGTTAATCCCATCATTTGGACCAAACGCATTTATGTTAACATCACGGCCTGATGGAAAATTGTTGCTTAGGGAAAGGAAACAAATTGTGTGACACTTGGAGACATCATACTTGATGCATGGCTACCTTCACTCCAAGAAGTGCTACTAGGAGTAAATGTAAACAAAAAAACAGCTTGGGGCCAACCACAATTTCAACGACATGCCCTAAAACGTGTTGATACAAGACTAGCAATCCTACAATTCTCAATGCAAGAAGTGTACTTCATGTTGAAGGTACATTTTGTTCCTCATTTGGTTGAATATAAAGAAAGAGCTATCCAACAATGTTTTAAATATTACATTGTAACATCTAGATACACTCAAAAGGAGTATATAAAATGAATATAGAACAATCAAATATATTTTTCCTAATAATGTAACCAATGCTAAAAGACATTGTAAATTGGAATGTAAACAATTTCAATCTACCAATCCCAATGAGATATATTACATTATTACATGAACACTTAATAATGTTCTTTCCTAGTTATGTGGCCTAGGAATTGTTGGATGTGGGTGAATAAGTCAAGCATTAAGGACAAATTTCATGGTGTATTTAGAATGCACCTTTCATATTTAATTATCCATCTTAGAGAAAAGAGGAGGGATCCTACACCTACTTTTTGAGAGAACAAGCCATGTGATATACTCTAATTAAGCATAAGACCGTTCCCACTCTTAAGGAGGATGTGCAAGAAACCCCTTTCCTACACCTCATGCTCTATAGGTTCACCTTGTGCTTTATGATGCATGGAACCCTAAAGTTGGGTACATTGTATATTCCCAAAATGTGGGGTTGGATTAGACTTCCACCTCATTCTGCCATGGGACATTATCTACACAAAAACCTTCCTTTTTTTCAGTTAAATCATTGAGTAGGGATGCCCATTGTAATAACTGAAATTGATAGTGACCAAATGGGTTTGCAGGATGTTTGTGAAATGAGAGTCAAGGAGGTTGAAGGTGGCATGTGGCATAGAGAGGCAGATAAAAGCTTTCTTCTTGGCCTTCTACATTTGCAAATGAAGCATAGACTTCCAGCTTTACAACACTTGCAAAGAGCTAATCATCTTTATAAGAACATTAGTAATAATGAAAAACACATAATAAGAATGGTAGCAGGAGCCATTCATCAAGTTTCTTTGATCCCAATGGCATGCCCTATTCATCATAATGTCACTGAAGGAGATGTCCACTTGATGTCAATTAAGGATTCTTCAACTCGAAGAGGTACGTTGGTTGCAAGTCTTGTTCATGTAGAATGGTGATTTGATATGCCTCTCTCCATGCATGGATCCACAAGATTTGAACCATCCAAAATGCTAAACCATGAATTTTTTTTGCAACATTAGGTGATTATCTCAGCCTTCAGTTAAATAATTGATGGGTAAGCCCCATGTATTTGGACCTTTGACTAATAGTTCTCAAAAAACAAAAAAATGGATTGAACTCTTGATTAATAGTTCTCAAAAATCGAAGACCAAAATTTGACCTTTAATCAAAACATCAAAAAATCAAAGAACCCACCTTATAGTACTGGTTCTTTGCTAATTTTTTCATCAAAACCATTAGTTCTTTTGATTCTAGACTTATTATTTGAAAAAAAATTGAAAGCCAAAAGTGGAGGTTCTTAGATTATTTATTTATTTTTAAAGCCAAATCCTAAATGTTATAAAAAATATATAAAACAATTAACAAAACTAGTTGTTTCCCATTCACTCATCTTTTCTGCACATAGAGGATTCAAGATGTGAATAATTTCACTAAAGTTGTGTAGTTGACCATGATCGAATTAATACCAATTTCCAATTTTTTTATTAAAAAAATCAAGATTTTTTTTTTAGTCACATTCTCAAAGATTTGACTAAAAGCATCAAAGCCATGGGTTTTTTTTTCTTTAGGGGCAATGTTTTTCATTTTTTCAACCTAAGATTTTGACACATACAAATGATTTTTGTGAAAAAAGATGGCCCTTATTTGCGAGATTTTATTTTAGAAATTTCAGATTACTACAACATATTCAACAAGTAGCAAAATTGTTAGAAGATTCTTTATATTTTCACAATTTGTCTATAGCCAAATTTTGCTAAATCTACTTGGGATGATTGCTAGTTGGACTACATCACAAAACTGGAAAAGAAAAACCTTGATAAAAGTTAAAACCAAGTCACAATCCCCATAAGTGAATTTATGTGAAGAAAATGTTTTTAATTTTCTATGCAAAGATGAGCACGTTAGGCACAACACAAAAACTCTCTCATGTTGGCACAAGGCAAATGCAATAATAATGCTAAAGAATGCAAGCCACTTTTGCAAACATTGATTTCCCTAGGTTTCCATTAAATTAGACCTCCAAATTAATGCAAAATTGAAGCAAGGCTCTTCCCATTCCCCTACCATGCTAATCAAGTATTGTGATAGCCACATTGTTTTCAAAATAACTTTTAAATGGGTACCCAATTCTCTTGCAACCCCAAAATTTTGCTACACAACATGAGAGAAATGGACAAAAACTAAATATCTAAATGGATCTCCCTAGAGCATATCCACATGCACCTACTATGTAAGTCTCTATAAATGTCTATCACATCTAAATCATTGTGTAAGTTATTTCCTTGCCTTCCCCTAAACATGAAATATTGAACAATATATAAAGAGGATTGATTAATTGTCATCACATAGGTCCATCATTATGACTAGCCAAACAAAGTCAATTGTTTCTTGACCTTTTAGAATAATAGGGTAAGTTGGTCCATCATCAAACATAGGCCTATCACCAAATGCCCACGTACTAAAAGCAGGGGCTTGTTATAGAACATGCAAAACCTCAATGATAATGTAGATATCACATATGATTGAACATTTGGGTTTGAACAATTGTGTTTTGGAATTTTCATGCATATACCAAGGAAACATTTTTTATGTTTGACCATAGCATAAATTTGGGCATATGTGCACACTGAGAGGGTCGTCTTAAAATGTGATAGTGTTTGGTTATTGGAGTGACCTAGGCCAATTTTACAAAACCCAAAGTTTATGGTGAAAAAAGAGAGTTTGATGATGGGCATTGAGTTGAACACAAAAATGAGGAAAAATACACAAGCCACAAAATAAGTCTTATTTTTTGTGCTTGGTTATGGGAATGAATTGGGGTGGTTTTATAAAAGCCCATGCTTGATGTGGATAAACATAATTTGGTGATTGTGGTTTATGTGTAAAATTAGTCAACACTTGGTCAACCATAAATGCGACAATCCTAACTACATTCTTATGCATGAAATGGCATCCATATTTAACCATTCCAAAATTTCATGAATTTTCAAATTAACACATTAATTGGAAAAAGCTTTCACATTTGCAGTAATTTTTGGCACATTGAATTTTTGTCACAACAACAACACCAAATTTATAAGGTTTTGAGGCAAATATGGGTACATATGATATTCAACTTTTCAACTCTATTCCTGTCAATTGTTCTCTTGGCATGTTAGAGCTCCCAAAAAATATGAGAGACAAACTCCAATCCTTTGTAAAAATCCTATGTCCTAATGCTAAAATGTTATGGTACAAAAATAAAAGGTTATAACTCATATCTAAAATCAAATGGGCTAGAGTAGTGAAGACCAAACATCCTACTAGGACTAGAACATTGTAGATCATAACTCAAAAAAACCAAAATAGAGCTATAACAACACATATCAAACCTTAAAATAATGAAAGTAAAACAAGATCAACATAGTTCGGGCTTGACATTAGTAAAAAAAAGGCACAAGAACAAGATTCAAGGGAGAAATCAAAAGAGCGGATAGGAAGGGTTGTGGTGGATGAACTTTATAATTTTAATTAAATATATATAATATTATCATTGGGTGCACAATTTCGCAAGTCCTAAAAAGAGGTTCCACAAATTCATAGTTTGATTTGCACACTAGCAACTTGCACAAATACACTAGACCAAAATTTAGTTTGGGATGACTTCAAGGACTTTTATGCTCTCATTTAACCTTCATAAAACTAAAGGCATATGCACTTAACACATACTTTAACCTTGCACATTCTCTTGATCTTCTTGGGCCAAATACAGGGGAATTTAAATATGTACTCTTTCAAGGTTAGAGTGTACACCTCTAGAACATGTTGGAAGCAACATGAAAAAATCATTTTATTACCAACAAGTTCTCAACCACATGTCATCCTTCATTTTGTTTCAATTACATAATTATATTTATTTTTAAAATAATCGCATGGATGGCATGACACTTCAAATAAGTCAAGTGATTGACTAATTTGGTAAGTGCATGGCATTGATTATTAATGGGGGTTGACCTTTGAAATATTTTATGAAATAAAAAATAACTTAGTTGAGATTTAGTCATAAAGTCCACCTTACAATGATGGACCATGCCATGTCATGTCATGTTGACCACTTGATTAATTTGGTAGACCTTGTTTATGAAAAAAAATCCAATTGATTAAAATTTTAAAAATTCCATTGTAATTCAACTTTAATGTGATTTTTTTGCAATTATATTGAATGTTTTGATGATCATGTTGCAACTTGCAATTAATTTCCAACTTTATTGGAAATTAATAACAACTTTACTAAAGGTTATAACTTACATTACATTGATTCACCACTATACATCTTAAGTGGGTTGCAAATTGTGCAACATGGTGTCCAAGATTAGGATAATGTGCACATGTTGGTTTGAGGTCATCATAATGTTATTACAATGGCCAAAAAATGTCTAACACAAAGTTCACATGACCTTACTTTACAAAATATACATAAATAGGGTGTAGATAATAGTTGGTAGTAAAGTAGCTAATAGGTTAGTAGGTAGGTCGCATACCTATTAATAGGGTGTAAATAAGGTAGATAATAAATCGCATTCTTATCTACTTGTTAAGGGTTTTTACTATTATTCTTAAATTAAATATTTCTTATATTCTAAGTTTTCTAATTGTGGTTTAAAATAATATCAACATGTTGTTTTAGATTGATATATTTTGAAAATCAGATATAAATATTCCTTACAAATGCAAAAGTAGAATTGAAACCAATATTTCATAGCAAGTTGAAAATAAATATCAAAGTCCCAAGTAAACATGTTCATAAACCAAGAATAAAAGTAAATAAGTGATCTCCAAAAATTAAAGAAGAAAGACATTCCAAAAGTTCAAAAGTTAAGAAGAAGTTCCATAAAGAAGTTTTTCACTAATCTCCAATCCTTCTATTTATACCAATCATAACATTGTTTCAAATTAAATAGTCACTAATTGGTATAACTAAAAAACTTAAACTTAAACTACAACAACTACTGGCCATAGGTTTAAAACAACCTATTGTATTGTCAACAACCAATTATTATAACATATTGGTTACTAGTTTATTTAATCCATTATTACCCTAACATTTATTACTAATTATTTTAATAGATCGACTCATTAAAGGTCATGTTATCTAGTAATAATTGAACTAATTCTCAAAATGATATTGCCTCACCAATTACTATGTATTTATTGAAAAATTAGGTTAACATCACCC
>Ga0209208_10002947_pt1 | contig 24488 bp, 13 predicted proteins | sample S1TSphfallax_3_FD_187694 | JGI IMG/M metagenome (GOLD analysis project Ga0209208, IMG submission 187694) | Host-associated microbial communities from peat moss isolated from Minnesota, USA - S1T2_Fd - Sphagnum fallax MG (SPAdes) (version 2) | ecosystem: Host-associated > Plants > Peat moss >...
TTTTTTGGCCTCCCCATTTTGATCCGTTTCAGTGTTTAGTTTCTTTGTAAATGGGTGTGTTTCATTCATGGAGAATTGTTGGAGTATGATGTATGCTGCTCGAAAACAACATTAATCAGGCAAAAAAACGGTGTTTGTTGTCTCTGTCAAAAAAATTATATATATATACAAGAGCCAAAAGGATTGTGATCATCTTTGAATCAGTGGATGGAGTGATAATTTTCTTTTTGAAGGTGAAGGGTTGGATCCCAAAGTTCTTGGACAGTTGCAAATCACACGAACAGGAAAGTAGGGTTTTCGTTTTGAATCAGTGGAATTCTTTTATGGAAGGTGAAGAATCGGATTGAAAGCTTTGGATATGTACTTGCAAATCACAAACAGGAATTAGGGTTTTCAGCTTTGTACAGTTGCAATTCACAAAACAGGAATTAGGTCTTGCAGCTTTGTATAGTTGCAAATCACAAAACAGGAATTAGGGTTTGCAGCTTTGTGTAGTTGCAAACCACAAAACAGGAATTAGGGTTTGCAGCTTTGTATAGTTGCAAATCATAAAACAGGAAATTAGGGTATTCGTTTTATACAATGGTTAGGAGTGTTATACTCTACATGCATTTTTTATCCTGTTTTCTTTTCATTTTGCAGTCATTTTTTATATGATGAATTTTGATGGAGGGGACATGTTTTAGCAGGCTTGGTTGTGTTTGAAGAAAGAACAAACACATTCATCAGACAGCTTGGGAGGGAGGAGGCATTGCTGGTGATTTCCTGCAATGGACAAGGGGAAGAGTAAAACCGACCTTCGAGCTGCAGGAAAAAAGCGGGTACATGCTTCACACCTATAAAATGCAAATTTGAGCTACAGTGAAAAAGAAGGCTTTTTCCCAACATCCATGGGTGGTTGTGATGATGATGATGATTAGTTTGACCTTTGTGTCTGACAAAGAATGATGTCTGACAAGAGTGTCATGCATGGATATATGCACCTTTGTCTTTCTGGCTTCTCATCAGTTGGAAGAGTTTCGCCAAAAGAAGAATCAGAAGGGGGGAGGTACTGGCAAGGCCATTATTCCTACCACCACCACCACCACCACTGCTTTGAAGGCATTGACTGAGATTGAACAAGGCTCGGAAGACAATAATGGCCAGGAAGCAAATTCAGGCCTGCTACCAGAGGATCACAGTCGGGAAGATAGAGGTGGCTCACACATTGATTCCAGTGAAGAGACTTTGGTTTCCTGCACTAAGGGCTCTGAGGAAGAGACAGTATTGCTGGGCGGTAGCAGCACTGTAGCTGTGGATCCTTCTCTCATATCACCAATTCAAACTGTGAGACCAGAAGCTCATCTTTCTGTTGAGGAGGCATCAGAACAATGCGATTCACTGTCTCAGCCAGGGAGTGCAGAGCAGGGATCACAGTGTGAATCAGAACGTGAACGGAAGGCAGTGTACACCATCTTGTGGGAGACACCTACAATGGACCGCACTCAAACCAATGAAGACTGGCAAGAGAACACTTATGAAGGCACTGAAGATTTTATCAACAAGGGGCTTGATCAAGGCAATTACTCAACCTTTCGTCTGGAGGACAATTTTGCTGGCCAAAACAGAGATGGTCTGAACTCAAAGGAGCATTCAAATGGAGTTGGAGAGTATGCTGAAGACAATAATGTACAGCTTTTTGAGGTAATGACATTTGATTTCTGAATCTTGTCCATAATGAAATGAGTTGTTGTTTTCAAGGATTGCTCCTTGAATGCCATTCTTCACTTCCTGCAATCCAAAGTTTTTGGATTATGCAAGCTCAGTTCATCCTGAGATAGCCATTTGACAGGAGGATCAAAATGCAGGAAACAACACAAAAGGACTTGCAAGAAATGCTGGAAAGCAAAGGTTTCAGAGACAACCGATGTGTGGATCCATCCAGTGTTGAAACCCTACCTCACATTGAACATGGGGGACAACCCACAAATGGAGTGGGTTTGTTGAAGAGAGAAGAAGTCCTGGGGGATGAAAACCTCAAGGGTTTGGTTGAAGAGCAGGCAAAGGTTTTGGATGAGAAAGGGAGGGACATAGATGGGTTTAGGAATGAGATTGAGGCATCGACATTGCAATCTAAGAAAGAGGTCCAAATTCAGATTGAAAATGCTGATAAAGAACGACAGCAATTTATTGCTGAGATTGAGGAGGTGAAGACCCAAATGCAGGAAATGGTGAATGAAAGGAAGCAGCTGTTGCAGGCAGCCAGTGATAGAGAAATGCTTCTGATTTCTGAGGTTGGAGAACTGAGAGCTGCAAAAGATGAGGAGAACAGCCAGTTTGTTTTGCAGTTATCAAAGCTTCACCAGCAGCTTGAGGAACTGAGTGATGAAAAGTCTCTTTTTGTGGAGAGATACAATGTGACTCGTGAAATGTTGGACAATTTGCACAGTGAAAATCTCCAATTGGTTGAGGAGTCAGCCCATGAACAGCAGAAGAGGGAGGTGAGTTTCTCCATGGAGCTTGCAACATGGAAGGATCGGGTTGAAGACCTCGAAAAGGAGAGGTTGGAATCCCAGGGTTCAATTAAAGAACTCTCTGATCGTTTAAAGAGGTTAGAATCTGATCTTCGAGAAGTGGAGATGCTGAACAGTCATGTGCAAGATGAAAAGAAGAGGTTAGAATCTGATCTTCAAGAAGTGGAGATGCTGAACAGTCATGTGCAAGATGAAAAGATGACTTTGATGGCTCAGGTCACGGAACTAAACCAGTCCCTCCAGGCTGTAGAAGAGGAGAAGACACAGCTTGGCATTGAGCGCGATGAGTTGAAAGACAAAAGCGTTGAATCTGCTCTTGTTGTTGAGGAATTGCATCTGCATATACAAACCCTAGAAATGCAGGTGACAATGCATGTGACTGAGGTAGCACATTTGAATGAGAGTTTAAAGAGTTTTGGTGATGAGAAGGTTGAATGGGTAACAGCATTGAATGATTCAAAGCAGAAGCTGGATTGTCTGAATCTCCATGTAGAAGACCTAGAGAAGGCCATCAGTGACTTGGAGTGCAGTAATAGAACGTTGACTCAGAAGCTACAGAGTTTGGGAGAGGAGAAGACTCAGCTGGTGAAACTTCTGGAGCTTTCAAACCAAAATGTGGAGGCTTTGAAGCTTGAACTGCAAGGCTGGGAGAATGACAAGTCCACTTATTTGTCTGAAAATGAAGCACTGAGTGAACAACTTCAGGGTTTGAAACAGGATAAGGTTAATCTGGAGAAACTGCTGGATGATTCATGTCGAGAGATGGAGAGCTTGATGTCTCAAGTCCAAGGTTTGGAAGAGGTTAGAAGATCATACATTTCAGAGGAAGCTTTGTTGAACCAAAGGCTCCAGAGTTTGGAAGAGGAGAAGGCCCAAGTGGTTACATTGCTCAAGGACTCAGGTCATCAAGTTGATGCTTTGAATCTTCAAGTCCAGAGCTTGCAGGATGAGATAAGTGTGCTTGTTTCAAAGGATATAGCAGCTGTGCAAGGGCTTCAACAGTTAGAAGAGGAGAAAATTCAGGCAGTGGAACTTCTTGAGGATTCAAATAAAAAGATGGAGATTTTGAGTCTTCGAGCCCAAAGTTTGGAGGGGGAGATGGATGTATTTGTTTCAGAGAATAAAAGATTGCAGCAGCAGCTTCAGGGTGTTGTTGAGGAGAGAAGCCATATTGTGAAATGTCTTGAAGATGCTACTAGCTTGGTGCAGGCAACTTTGAAGTTGCAATGTTCAAGTACAATGGATGAGAGGCAGGACTTGCTTTCTATGTTGAGTGCATTGCAGCAACACAATTTGGATATGAGTGAAGAAAGGGACCGGCTTATGGGTGACCTTCAAATTGCAAGGGAGCACAGAAGAATGCTAGAAACTGAAAAAGAAGAGTTGGGTTTCAGAGCTTTGAAGTCTGAAGAGGACGCTAAAAGTCTCAGGGAAAAAGGACAAGAGCTTCTAATGCAGTTGGATTCTTCAAGACAAGAGGTATGTACTCTTGTGTGCTGATGACAATGATCTGTTCTTTGACGAAGAGGAACAAGGTGCATCTCACCTATGCTTTGCATACTATTGCAGTGGTTGAGGGAGCTTGGAGACACATATTGTTTTCTGTTTTCTGTATGTATCTTGACATGCTTTTGAATCTTGTAGGTGACAAAAATGGCAGAGGAGAGGTTGGAATGCGAAAAGCAGCAGCTGGTGGAGCTGAATCAAGTGATGGAACGATGGAGCAATGAGCGAAATGAACTTGTGAAGGAGCTTGAAGGCCATAAGCAACAAGTGGCAAGATTGGCAGAGGAAAGATTGAAATTGTTGGAGGAGATTGAAAACTCTCAACAAGAAGTACAACAATTGGGTTGTCGCATGATTGAATCCAAGGAGGAAAGAAGACAAGTTGAGGAACAGCTCAAATCCGAGCTCCAACTGTTACACCAGAAGTTGCAGATATCAGAATCTGAAAAAACTGATCTTAACACATTGCTTGGAAACTTGAGGCAAGAACTCCAGCAAACTATTGAAGACCAAGGATTGAAGCCTGTTCAACTGGAGGAATTGTCCAAACACCTTCAATCTGAGACCAAAGAGCATGCCTTGACACTAAAGAAAATGCAAGAGGTATTTGATGAGAAAGAGCATTTGATCAGTGAGCTTGAAGCATCACGACTGTTGCTGCAAGAAACACAGGCAGAGAGAAAGCAAGCTGAGCATGAGCTTCAGCTGCTACAAGAGAAATTGGAGACCAACGTAGAAGAGAAGGGTCGTTTAGCCAATGAAGTTGAAGAATCTCGTCTGCATGCTCGGGACTTGATGGAGACCAACGTAGAAGAGAAGGGTCGTTTAGCCAATGAAGTTGAAGAATCTCGTCTGCATGCTCGGGACTTGAATGTTGGTAATGCCAAGTTATCAAGCAGACTGGAGCAATTGCAAGAAGTATGCAGGAAAAGAGAGGAAGAGAATACACACTTGCAAGCTCTTGTGAAAGAACTGGAGCAGCAAATGACAGTGCAGCAGAGACAGACTAGTGTTGGGTGCGTGGAAAAAGCCTCCTCGCAATCACTGCGATCGGGAAAAAGTGTCGAGGATGAGGAGGTGAGGCCCTCCAACCACTCAGTTAAGAAAGTAATGAATCTTGTGAAGGAATTTGAGGTTAGGGCAAGTGAGGATGCACCTCAGCTGCATCTTCGTTTGGTAGCGTCTCCTGGCAAAGAGCTCTTCTCACAGGTATGTGAATTGTCTTTTTGCCCTCAGAAATCAGGGAATCTGTGAACTTCCTATGCATGACTCAGATTGCTAGAACACTAAAGTGCAGAAGAGAAAATGAGCATCTCTAAAACAGGATACTAAAGGACAACAACTTGGGTTGTGTAGGCCTGGCCATCAAGGGAGGCAACGGATGCACTGCAACAAGAAAGAGATACTGGAATTCAGACTGAACAAGCTTTACGTGTACAGTTTGAAGTTTTGTTGAAGAGCATGCAGGATTCCAATGATGAGAGATCTGATCTGACCGCATCATTGATGGAACTGGAGGTGGATTTCCATGCTCTGTGCCAGCAGAATGTGGAGTGGGCTGATCAAATGTCCCTTGACATTGAGGCCTTGAAGGAAACAAAAGCTGAGCTTTCTGGGTTTGTAGACGAATTGAAGGGAGAGATTGTGTCATTGCAGAAATCTGAAGAAGTTCTTGCACACACAGTTGCAGAGATAGAGAGGAAGGCCATGGATGAGGTCAATGCTAGACTGCAGACTGAAAGGCAGAGTCAGTCTTTAGCTTCCAAGTTGCAAGATGTCGAGATGGAGTTGGGCAAACTCAAGGATGAGCATGCGAATGCAGGGGAGGAGCTGGGAAAATCAGTGTTAGAAAGACGTATGCTTGAGGAAGGGTTCAAGGAGCTGCAAGATGCATACACACAGTTGATCCAAGACAAAGCTGCATTGGAGACACTCTCACGGGAAGAGAAAGCACAACATGACATGAACTTAGAGCATTTGAAACTGGAGGCTGAAGAGTGCAATCAAAAACTGAACTTGCTGGAGGAACAAAAGACATTGCTGCAGCAAGAGAAGGAGAGCATTTTCCTCAATTTCACCATCTTCCGCTCAGATGTGGAGAAGAGGATGATGGAGTCAGATGCTGTAGTAGCTAAGCTCAATGATGATCATGCCGTGTTTCAAACAAACCTGCAAGCAGCAGTCTGCAGGACTTTTCCAGACACTGAGGGTAAGCAGCAGGATGTTGTAGGAACCTCATTCGAGTCTTGCTGGAAGCTTGTCAATTTGCTGGTTGACAAAAGCATGCAATTGGTTGGGTTGCAAACCCAACTTCAAGAGGTGGCAGTAGAGGAGAAAGCACAGTATGCAGCAACCCTTCAAGCTATGGAAGCTAAGAATGCTATTCTTAAGCAGACAAACAAAGAACTCAGTAGCAAAGTTCAGATCTTGGCATCAGAAGTTGAACAGGCAGCAGGTGAAGAAGAGCGATTGAGACAGACTTTGACTTCCAATATGCTGGAGATTCATACCTTGCAAACTGAGAAGCAGGACCTGCTGGCAGTTCAGGACACAGAAGTTATGGGGTTGAAGCAACAACTGGAAGAGGTGACATTGAGATCAGTGCAACAAGATGAGCAACTTCAATCTCTTATGCAGCAGAAACAAACCCTGGAAGCTGACATTTCAAAAGCAAGAGGGGATTACAGTGCTGCACAAACAGAAGTTGTGCAGATGGAAAAGAAACTGTCAAATACTAAAGAGAGACTGACACTTGCAATCAGCAAAGGAAAATCAGTTGTTCAGCAACGGGATGCAGTGAAACAAGCCTTGAAAGAGAAGATAGAAGACCTTGAGCATTTGATTTCATCACATGCAGAGGTGGGAATTTGAATGTACCCTCTTGTTGTTTCAAGGTGCAAGTCTATTTTGGGTTTTAGGTTTAGGGTCTAGGGTTGCATAATGATGACTGATTCCTGCTTGGAGTTTGTGCATGCAGTCAATCAGAGCAAAGGATATGGCTTTGCATGAAGCTGAGGTGAAAGCATCTTCAATGGCAGCAATGGCAGACCGTGCAAGTCTATTAGATGTGGAGCTTGCTGTTGCACAGGATACCATTCTGAGCCTTGAGCACGCATTGCATGAAGCTAGAAGTGTAACCCAAGATGTGCAGCTGAAACTGGAAACAATGGGTGAGATCCCACAGGAACTGGGCCCGGCTGCTAAGATTGAGTGGCTCGCTGCTACTCTTACAGCAGAACAATCTAAAGCAGAAGATGTGGCCAATAATGTTGTAATGCTTTTGACAGAACTGGGTACATCAAAGCAAGAGAGTGAAACACTTGCTGAGCAAGTAGCAGAACTCAATGGCAAGTGTGTCAAGCTTAAGGAACTTGTTGCCAAAGAATCTTCAGAAAAAACAGCATTAGCCTCTGAGCTTGCCATTGCACAGGATACCGTTCTGAGCCTTGAGAATGCATTGCATGAAGCTAGAAGTGTAACCCAAGATGTGCAGCTCAAACTGGAAACAATGGGTGATATCCCACAGGAACTGGGCCTTGTTGCTAAGATTGAGTGGCTTGCTGCTACTCTTACAGCAGAACAATCTAAAGCAGAAGACTTGGCAAATAATGCAGTAACACTTTTGACAGAACTGGGTACATCAAAGCAAGAGAGTGAAACGCTCACTAAGCAAGTAGCAGAACTCAATGGCAAGTGTGTCAAGCTTGAGGAACTTGTCGCTGAAGAATCTTCAGAAAAAACAGCATTAGCCTCTGAGATTGATGTGTTACAGAAGGTGATCTCTGATAGAGATTTGGCTATGGAGGCTGAGTTGGCTGCTCATCTCAAGCTGCAGTTAGATATTTCTGTGGCCATGAAGCTGCTGGATTCTGTAAGTGTGGCATCTGCTCACTGTAGTGCCTTTCTGAAATTTCCTTGTCAGGTCTGATTTTGTGAAACAGATGCTGATGTGAATTGTCTGATATTGCTATGATGTCAGGTGTTTCAAGATCAGATTTTTGATGCAGAAGAGTCACGCCCAAGGTTTACTCTTGGACTTGTTGAATCTGCTATAGCCAGGATTGTTGAGAAGTACAGATCTGAAGCTTGCAAGGTTGAAGAATTAACTCATCAGATTGCAGTTATGGCACAAGAAGCAGAGACTGCAAAGAAAGAGAGAGACATGTCGATGGACCAACATCTGCAGCAGATGCAAGAGATGCTGGATTACACAGAATTGGAGTTGAGCAAGACAGTGGAAAAAGTCAGGGAGGCAGCCATAACCATGACACAGCAAGACAAAGAGAACCAAGTTTTGGTGCAGCAAGCACAAAGGATGCAATCTGAGCTTCTCAAAACCAGTGACGAAAATGTGGCTCTTCAGGCAGACATTGTCATGACCAAGAAGAGGTTGTCAGATGTGAGAGACAGATTGCTTTTAGGGTTAGTGGGTATGGATGCTGATGGGGGTGACATTTCTCAGGGAGAGTCTCCAGCTCAACCTTTGTCTGAGAAAGCTGGGGAAATTCAGGCATTAGCAGATGTGTTTTGTTTGGAAATGCAGAAGAAGGATGCAGCACTGCAGGAGGCAAATGAGAGGTCCTTGGGGATGGTAGCTACTGTTTCCTCATTGCAGCTGGAGCTAGATTCTCTGAGAAGAGTTTCTGAGGAGTGTAAGCAGCTTCTTTTGGGATTTGCAGATGATGCCACATCTGAAAAAGCAGTCAGGTGGCCCAATGAAGTGTCTTCGTCTTCAATCACTTTCCCTGCTGTTGGGATGAAGTGGCTCATCAACGCCCTCAATGAAGAACAGCAGAAAGCCAGTCAAGCAATGCATGAAGTAGGGAGGTTGGGGAAGGCTATAGATTCTGTTACTCTTGAGATCAAAGACCAGAAAGGAAGGTTGGAGGAGCTCAGTACTGAGCTTGCTTTCTACAAAGAAGAAAATCATGGGCTTGCTGAAAGACTTCAAGTCTTGAGTTCTGAGCACACCACACTGGGAGAGCAAGCTGCTCAAGTTTCTGCAGAGAGAGATGCAATGAAGGTTGAGATGTTGGCTTTGGAGAACTCCCTTCAAGCTAATCAAGAAAGGGAGCACTTGGAGGGCTATCTTTTAGCAAGAAGCCTTGAGGAAATGCTTAAATCTGCAAAGCTAGAGTTAAGTGAACTCAGCAAGAAGAACACAGAAATGACTGCAGCACTTGTGCAACATGATGATGATATAAAGGTCAGTTTGCAGTTCTTCTGTGCAGTGTAAAAGCTCATTGTGTTGAAGATTGTTTATCACTTGTTTGACATGGGTCTGTGCACAATATGAGTAACAAGGTTCTGGATTTCCTTGTGTCCAGGGTTTGTTGCAAGAGTGTGCAAGATTGGGTGTTGAAAGTTCAGAAGCAAGGAGAGAAGCCGATGCATTCCGGGCAGAGATGTTGAAAGCAGTGGATGAAAAGGATGCTCTACAAGCAGAACTCAACCAGATGGAACAGAAGCTCTCAAACACAAGAGAGAAGCTAGGTCTGGCAGTAAAGAAGGGTAAAGCAGTGGAGAAGCAGCGGGATGCTTTGAAAATGTCAATGGAGGAGAAGACACAGGAGCTCAACTCCATATGCATTTCCCATAAGGAAGAACTCAAGGTCCAAGATGCGAAGCTGCATGAGTCTAGGGAGAAATTTAAATCTGCGGCTGAACATGTTCTTGAACTGCAATTCCAGTTGACTTCCACATTGGAAAAAGTCACTGCTGCTGAGCAATCGTTGCAAGACAGTCAAAAATTTCAGCAAGAAGTCAACATTGCGCTTTCTCACATTTCTCTCCTCCCAAGTAGCCTGAAGACTGGTAAGGTCATCGAGAAGATAGAATGGCTGGGTATGATGCTCAGTAAGACACAAAGTATGGCTGTGAGGTCTGAAAGAGAGTTGGAGGTCCTGAGTTTGAAGCTTAGAGAGGTACAAGAGAAAGTGCAGTTTCTTGAGATGGAGAATTCCGATGGGAAGGAGATGATTTCATCATGGGTAAAGAAAGTGGACGAAGCTGAAATCAGAGCTGCCTCTGATCGAGCACACTATGAATCTGAGCTGGAGTTTAAGTCACAAGCGCTCTGGGAAGCAGAGGCCAGGACTCATGCAGCAGTTGCTCAAGTGGAAGAGATGCAGGGAGCTCTAGAGCAGAAGCAGAACTCACTGAAATCCATGGAAGCCTCAAGAGGGAAAGCCATATCGAAGCTCACTTTAACACTCAACAGACTGACAGAGCTGCGACAACAGAGTGAAGGTCTGGTCACAGAGATTGAGAACTTGCACAGGGAACTCCAAAACCGTGATGCTGAGATTCTAGGGTTGAAAGAAAAGATCAGTAATGCTGATGCTGAAACCCAGAATCAGCAAGAGAGGTTTTCTAGGGTCTCTGCTGAGGCAAATTTGGAGATTTTGAAGTTAAGAAAGGAACTGACTGAGGTAAACTCTCGGTTTGAGGGCAATTTGGAAGAGATGACAATCTTGCAAAATGATCTAACCCAGAAGACCTTAGAGCTTGAGAAGCTTCAAAAGCACTTAGAAATGATGGTGCTATCAAAGGAAGACAGTTCTGAACAAGCAGAACAGAGTATGGTAGTCACAAATCACATCAGTAGATCAGCTTTTGAAGATGTTGATACTGCTATTACAAATGGGACTGTTGATTATGTTGCTACCATTTATGCCCTACAACAGCATATAGACAACCTCAAATCTGAGGGGCAGCTGTGGCGGGTTAACATGGAACGGAAGGATGCCCAGCTGCAAGGGTTGAGGGAGGAGTTGGATGAGCTTGTCAAGGAGCGAGCCTTGTTGCAAGCAGGGATACAAGCAAAGCAATTTCAGATTGACAGAATGCAGGCTGATATGGCAGTGCTGATAAGCCCAGCATCTGATAGCACAGCAATTCCAGCCCTGGAGATTGAAGAACTGGTAATACTGGATTTCAAACTCTTTCTATGTTTCCAAAGCGTGTAGGTTGAATGGAAGACTTCAGGTTATTCAGAGTATTGTCCTCTAGAGCTGATCAGCACCTGGATCTTGTTATATGGCACCATATGCCAGCTCCACAATTTCCAGGCGACTATATAGGTTTCCCCATTTGTTTGTTTTCAGGAACATAAGCTACACATCACAAATTTGAGAAAATCCAGTCGGGAGTATAAAACCCAACTCTGGAAGGAAGGGCAGTGACCAGTTTTTGAACTTGGGGGTTTGGATTTCAGTCTTCAATATCATCCTGCTGTGTGTCATGTAATGATGTAGGTAAGTTCAAACAGAAATGGTTGGATAATATCCAGAAACAGAGAAGAAATGTTTATGTTTTTTGTGTAATGAAATGTGCAGGGTGCAAGGAGTAAGCGGATTGGTCATGTGGGTTCTTCTGCTGCCCCTCATGTCCGAGGGGCACGTAAGCTGTTTCCAGCAGAAGTTACTATTGATGTGGATGGAGAAATAAATCCTTTGCTTTCAGATTTGGACGATAAAGGTTTGCCTGATTTAATTTCTCTTTCCACAACAGATTTATTGCCTTAATTTTGTGGCAGGAGGTTTTTTGGCTGAGTTCCAACTCAAAGTGCTTGGCAACTTATGTATGCAATGTTAAACAATCTGCCCAATGTCTGGTTTGACATTTTGAGACACCATGGACAACTGACTTTCAGTTCTGGTATTTCACACTTGTCTGTTTTTTTCTTTTTGTGATCAGGGCATGGATTTAACTCACTCACAAATTCAGCACTTGTTCCAAAGAGGATGAGAGCACTTGCAGACAGGCTTGATGGATTGTGGTAAGATTTTTTCCAACAAAATTCATGGATAGTACTCTCTCAAGTGAGCCTGTTTTTGTTCAAAAATAATTTACCTGTGTTTCTTAAGGAACACAGGGAGTTGGAAGGATAAAGAGGCTCAATATTGAGACATGTGGACTGCAGTGTTGTAGGCGGACGGTTGCTGATGCGACAGCCAACAGCAAGGCTTGGACTTGCTGTGTACTGGATAGCAATCCATGTTTACATGGCCATGATTGTGTCAAGGGCAATTCTTTAATGGTGTGGAGCATCCAGATTTGGAGAATTTAAACTTAAGCTTGCCATTTTGCTGTCCCCAGAAGCTGGACATGAAAGACATACACTTCCTCTGTGAGCAACTCTCTTTCCAATCTCATGCATTGAAAACCCTGCTCTTATTTTTAAAAATCTAACTGCTCTGCAAAACTCCAACTTTCACTTACAATTTTTTATTCTTTTTTGTATTCCAGGTACAGGGAATAAAACAGTAAGGAGCTCCCACATTCTTTTGGTTGATATAAAATTGATTCATTTGTGCTTTGGGTAGCACAGCCATATATCACAGGTATTGTTTGCACCACTTGAAGGTTTTCAATGCATATAATTAATGCAAGGTTTTCAATTCACAGTGTTCCGCTGTCTTGTTAGTTGAGTAGCATGGTCTCGGGCTTGTTTCATTTGTGCAGAGTCCTCATTTAAGAATAATTGATTTCATGACTGGTAATAATTTCTAACACTCATTAGGCCTGCCAAAAACCCATATCAAGGTTTTGGAATTTTGGTGTACCATCATAAATGAGAAGCAAATGCTTTTGGAAGATGTACTGAGATCAAATGCCATACTGACATACAACTGTCTAGCATTGATTGTGTTCTCTTCTTTTCAGAATTTCCATCCTTTGGTAAGGTGGTTTTGTTTTGCTCTTATTTGTGAATGGCTACCTAATTGTACATACTGCATTGTTGATTTGCAAGGTTATGGCCATGTTCACATTAATTTGGCATTGGATCAACATAGCCCTCATTTGGTAACAGAAAATCCTGAACCCTACGCCCATGTGCATGATGGATCACACCCATGCTTATTGCCTTTTATGGGAGAGTCAACAGAGCAGGGCAAAACGAAGATATTAGTTCTCAAAATGCCATCCCTGAATAATTTCTGGGAAGGTAGAGATTAGAGAATTAGTCCAGAATTCTTGTTTGTTTTTCCTGATTGGTTTGGGAGTCCAATGGCTGCAAATAAAACCGGGAAGCAATTGTGCCCATATGCTTTAATAATGGTAGTCCATTCAATAGGGAATAACAGTGCTTACAACGCGAGCAACTCTCTCCACTGTAAACAAACCTTTTTGTATTTGCCTTGTGTCCACTTTTTGAGGTGCTTACACCTCTGTAATTCCATACTCAACCCTAGGCAGGGTTGCTATATTGCAGTGTCATTCAAGGAGCCTAAATTTTTCTCCTCTGGATGTCAACTCTTTGCACACCTGCCCTCAGTCTAACAGCTTCTGGGCAGGTTCTTAACTGAGTGAAGGCCTTCAGAGCAATTATCATTTGTGCATTAACTAATGTGAGGTCAGTCGTGCCGGTTTGATGGTTCAAGGTTTTAAAGCTTTCAAACACTTTGGCATTTTGTGCAAATTACAAAGTTTTTTCAGACTATGTTTCAAATCTTAATCTTTTGAAGGGGTACACAATTAGTTCAATTGCATTAAAGATTTGAACATACCTATGTGACAACATTTTGTGGGATATGGAGCATGGACAATGGCCCTTTCTGTGGAGAGTGATTTGAAAGAAGTAGATTGCCTGTTTAATCTTTGGACTTGTTGAGTCCTTGCATGGGTTCAGTTCTCTTCATTTCATTGAATTCCATTCTTCATTCCCATTGACATCAATCATCCATAATGATCTTTGTCATGGGTTGCTCCCACTTTCTTTACACCCATCTATTGGTAGGTTTACTGCTGTATGATTTTCATCCACCTTGGTAAGCTTTCCTATAAAAAATAGGTCTTGGAGGTAGGACGATAGGTGGCTATTAGCAGATGCTGGTAGATGACTAGTACCTTTGTACATAAGTAAGGGCTAGTGGGTTGTTAGTGAGAACAGCAACTGACCTGAACGGATGCTTGGCTGGGGAACTGGGGCCCGATGGAAAAGTTGTTCATGTCCTCTGCTCATCCATCCCTGTTGCTTCACTCCAGGGCTGAAGTGTCAGGTGACTGTTGATCCTCTAGTGCACATGGTGAATGGCTTCAGGTTGAGTGGAGACTATTTCAAGCATATGCCCAAATCCACCATATCCATGGCTCAGGTTGAGATGACACCATTTCAAGCACACCCAAGTCCATCATTATGCATTGCCATGACATCTGGTCAAGATGTCACAAAATCTCAGCACAGGAAACAGTACCACACCCAAATCCTCCATATCCATTGCCAGGTTAGATATGGTGAAGAGGTCCAGAATGTTGAAATAGCAAACCAGATCACCAGTAGCTCTCCAGCCACACCTAAATCCATCATATCCATTGCTAGGTTAGATATGGATCAAGAGGGCACAGAGTGTCAAAACAGCAAACAAACCCACCAGTACCTCTCCCCCATGGGATAAACTAGAAAGAGCCTCCTACAAGATGTCCAGAGAGAATCATTGATTGTAGACCGATGTGCAAAGAGATGTATCCTCAGTTCACTCTGATCAACTGATCCAGTTGCTCAAGCTGTATGAGAGAAAGCAACAAAACTGTAGTCAATGACAAGAGTCATCAGAACTTCCATGAGCACATTATAAGTGGAAAAAGCGGAGGATGTGTTTGTGGTACAGTGACATGTCCCATAAAATCCCATCCTGAGTATGGTAGCATTGCTCCTCCACACAAATAGTAGAGCCTTGGTTCCAAATCACTGATTCAAAAGGAGTTTGTCTCAGATATTGCAAATACTTGCCTCATCAAAACTGTGGAACTGAGCATCTAATATTACCATAATAATATTCTTGGATTCCTGAACAGCACTCACACAAACAAAAAACCATCTTCAATGCTGACAAAACTCACTCTCAATCATGTCAATCATATAAACTTGGGTTTGGCTGCCTGCAGATGAAGAAATCTTTGGCTGCACTGGAATGTATTACCTCCTGCTTCAAGGATCTCACTTCAAGCTGAATATAAGACTCACAAGTGGCAGAACGTTTCCAAGTTCAAACACCATATTTCCACCCAGACACAGGAAGAGTACTAGTCACTGCTTACTTCATCAGTCAGGTCTAGAAACACTTGGGAAATCAAGCAGCTGCAGCAAACTACCAAAAAAACATCAAATATAGCACACAGTCCACATGCACCGAAGAAAAAGGTCCAGAAAATTCTTCAAATTTTTAATTCATTACTCTCAATAAAAGCATCTTCAATGAAAAAACCACTCTCCAAAAAAGTTTCCGCCACAGAATGCTTGCTTTCTGGAAGCTCTAAAAGCAAGAGATTCCTAGCACAGAAGAACATGGAAGGAAAATTGCCACACACTGACAAACTTTTACATATAACCCTACTCAGTGATGGCACCAGGTCCTCCACTTCCTCCACTGTTGAATCCACCTCCCCCTCCTCGGCCAAAGCCACGGCCTCCGCCTCCTCCAGATCTGAAATCAGGGCGATAATCTCCGGGAACTCCACCTTTCTCCCCACCAAAGCCACTGCTACTTCGGTAGCCCTCTCTGTCCCCAAATCGGGGCCTCTCACCTCCTTCTCTTGGAGGACCCCGGGGAGGCCGGTCCGATCCCGGTGCTCCCATTGGTCTGCTTGGTGGTCGTGCTGATTTCTTTAGGGTTGCAGGAACAATCTCAGAAGGCAAGTTCAGGTATGTTCGCAAATGTTCAATTCCATCATTTGTTAGGTACCTGTGATGGAGAAAAAGCTTGTTTGAAATGAGACCTTCCTTGAACAACCTTCTTTTCTTCCAGCATCCAGAAAATTGTGAAAGTCTTAAAGATTCTCAAAGAAACACCATCCTCATAAACCTTGGAGGTGAAATAAGCAGAGACGTTGTGTTGTTCAGGTTCTCACAGGACTATAAGATAGGTCTGTAGACAGTTTACCTTGAAAAACTTTCACCTGCATTCTAAGCAAAAGACAGAGTGGAAGGAAATGCGTTCTGAATTCCTCAGAACAGTGAAGTTTCTCAACTGTATTACTACAATGCAGAGTTGAGTTTCTCACATTTTCCTTTTCTTTATGGAAGGGATCTTAACCGAGTTGCCTCAAGGAACCATCTTGCCACCATTACTGTCTATTGCAGCAACCAAATCAGTAACGGCTTAAGGGGTAAGTGGCAGAAGAGAGGAAGAAGGTCTGGGAGAAACGGAGGAGAGGTAGCGGAAATGGCCAAAAGAAAAAGAAAAAGAAATACTGACCAGTAATAGTGACGCCAGGCGAAGCTCTCCTTGACGTACTCCTTGGACTTGAAGCTCTGCATGAGCTTGATAACCTGGAGATTGGGCACATCGATCTCCGGGTGCTTGGGGGCATTGAAATCCTTCTTGGCATACAACACACCCTCCTGGAACAGATACTTGTAGACCTCCACACGGTTCTTCTTAGGAATCAGCATCCTGCTTTGTCGCTTCGGCCAACAGCGCAATCTATGCAACGAGCTCCGATGCAGCAGAACGACGAAGTCCGCAGAGCTGGAAGAAAGACACGCAAAATTTTCCTGCCGCTATTTATACTTAGGGTTTGACGAGCTTGGCCGCGCGGAAAATTAGGGTTAGGGTTCGACTAGGTATCCAGAGTCTATGGTTTCAACCTCTCCATACATATATGTATATGTAATGTATGTACATAATATATGTATGTATTACATGCATACATATATGTATATGTATGTATGTAATTCAAATAAATATTATTTCAATTTTAAATAATTTGATGTATCATTGCAAATGAAATTTGAAGAATAACATCAATCACTTTTTTAAAAAAAATTAAATGCAACTTGAAAAGTGTAATACAAGTTTTACTTTGTTAATTTTATATGTTAAATTGAAATATACAAGATTTTGGGATTTTATTGTTCACATAAGTTCTTTCATTTCTTGAGAGTAGAAATGGAAACACAACATGTTGCTAAGACATTCAAAAAGAATAATTAACAAAATTTTATTAGATTAAAAAGTGAAGGAAACAAAAGTGATCACATGAATAAGTGAAATTTTGTTGGTTGGAATTTTTTTTGAATAGTTATTATTGTGCTAAAATTGCTAAAATAGATTGTGTATTCTACTCTAACATTAATGTCCCCTTTTGGCAACAAAGCTATAGATCAATGATGGCTCTCTTTCCATCATTGAACCCTAAAACCCTAAACCCTAACACACAAATCACAACAAACAAACAGTTCAAAATAACCACAACATAATTATTAAACCTCTATCTCCTTTCCCATTGTTTTTACCTTCTTTCTCACATTTTCAAAGTGATGCTTCAATTAAAATTTAAGGATTTATTTAACTATTATAGAGTACATTCCATAAATACAAAGCTTTTTCCTTGACCATGAAGTTCTAGTTATTTTAGTAAAAGAATTATATATGTATGTATATATGTATGTATGTATGTATGTGTAGTAAATAGGATTAGGGTCAATATATTTTTTCGGGGTACAATTTTTGTCTTTTTTGACCCCCCAAAAAAAAGGAAAATAAATATCACTGTTGGATAGGGTTCATCCAGTTTGATTTATCATCCTAGTGAAAGAAACATATTTTCATATACACTCAATAAATAGGGTTAGGGTTAGGGTTTTGGTCAGTGTTTTTTTTTTGGGACCAAAAATTGGGATTTTTTTTTTTCCTGGTGTAAATTCAAATAAGTTTGCTAATTATTGGAAAAATTTCCAAAATTTTCAATGTCACAAAGTTGGGAAAAAAAAAAAAAACCTGGTTTGTGTTTCTCCAGGTTTATTTATTATTATTTCAGCACTTTTGAGGATTATTTAATTTATTTAATATGTGTATATTTTGGGGGGGTATTAGCTGCAAAAAAATTTCACTGGGTTATGTTGGTAAATACTTGTTCTAAAATGATAATTACTGATAATAATTAGTAGGTTATCGAATTACGATTAATTCTGGGCTGCTGACCGGGGGAAATTTTCAATAGGTTGACAGGAAAAAATAAAATTGAACAAATAGGTACAGTTTAATGGGCTGCCCAAAAAAAAGGGGGGCTGATTGAGAACCATGCTTATATATATCTGAACTGGCTATTTGAATATTCTGAAAACCGTGGTCATGAACTTTAAGAACCGCCATCAAATAACCTTTTGCATAACATTGCCAATGTTTTGTCGTTTATTTTATGAAAACCAACGGTTCTTTGAGGGGTTTTGGAAATAACCAGGATCAAAGGTCCTTTGATTTCTAAATTTTCAAAAGCTCATAACTAAAGGTTATTTTTTTTAAATCAAATTAATTATCGCCCAACATTGGTCGACGTTAATATATGTGTTTGAGCAAACTTAGAGTAATGGTTCAACATTAATTTGACATGAAAGTTCATTGCCATACACATTTAAATTTGGCTCTACTAGTTCATGCATATTCTAGTTCATTGTCCAATTGATAGGCCACACCATTTACAACTATTTAAAATTAATATGGATTAAATACACTAATTTTCCAAGCACATCTTTAGAATGGGTTTGCAATAAAATGGTACATTTTATAATAATTTGTAGATTGGAGGATTAGGTTTTTGTTTCTCTCCTTAAATCTTCTCATGCATATTTATATTGATCCTATTGTTGTTTTGTCAAGCAATTATATTGCTCCAACTATTGTGGATTTGGAGCAAAACCTTAAGTGACTACCCCTAGGTTTGTCAAATCACATTGGGGTAAAAAACCTTGTCAATTCCTTAATTTGCAACATAATGCAAAACTTAGGACACATTCCCTAATTCCCAAGAAAAATGTGGGGGATGGGAGTTATGGGGTGGGATTAATTAGATGAACTCACAAATAATAGTCTAAGGTGAGAGCATGATAAAATAAACTAGAGAATTACCTTGCAACATAAATGGAAAGTGGCCATCAACTAGGCCTTGATATATTGAATTTGAAATTATTATTTATTTTAATGTTTAATTATATGAAAATCTTTGACTCTGTTACAATTACATGTTTAAAGTTTATTTGTATATATTCACCAAAATTCAAATAATTGTCACAACTTGCAAAGTAGATTAAAATTCAAACACAAGTAGATTAAATTTTTAATTTTTTAATTTTTAAAAAATCAATGACATGCTAAATATACTTGTGGGCTTTTTAAAAATTCATAGTAGAATAAAAATATATTTAACATTTATGATTACATGATTACATAATCTATGATTATTATGGTGACTTTTTTCAAATGCAAATTTTGTTCCAAATCATAAGAAACTTTTGATCCCCAAACTTGATTATTTGTTATAGCATGTAGTGAAGAGGAAAATTATGTTTGTTATGCAAAGTGTAAAAGATGGGGAATTTTATGATAATAGGAAGTGCACACACCCAAAAAAAAGGTTCTTTGCCCAAATCCCTTGTGATTTTGTTCTCCAACTTGTAATTGATCAAAACTTGAGATCTAACAACAAGAAAAATTTCTAATTTTTTGTCATTTTGTACTTTCTAGCCCATGGTAGACATGTGACAAAATTTGAAAACATGAGTTCTTTTCTTGATTTTATGAAGGTGAAACGTTACCTAGAAAAAAAATTAGTGTGATAATGTAGGTTGAGTTGGGAGAAGCATTGTTGGGTGAAAGCATAATGTGTTCATTACATAGCACATTGAACAAATCTAGTTGTTCAAACTTTTTTTGTTTTGCCCATGGTCAATCACCTTGAAACAATCATGCAATCACTTTATGAATATTTTTCTAATTTTTCATGAGACATTTAAAATTGATTGAGCTTGGGGAGATCATGTGGAAACAAAGGACTTGAAGATGTTGAAGAATGTCAAGATTCATTATATTTTTATGTTTAAGCCCATTTAGATGAGGGTACAAGCATACCATCAATTAGTGTTTTTCTTTGTTGCACACTACCAATGATGATTTTGTTTATTGTTTACAAGGGTTTAGAAGATGTTGTATAACCTTGTTCAAGATTTTATACTAAAGGCATTTATAAAATTTAAGATTTATAACTATATTTGCACATCAACTTATTATTGTCCTACATTAGAATTAATATAGTTAAGATGAATTTATTTGCTTGTCTTTATTAAACCATTTCCTTTTACGTGAATATTAGTAATTATTTAATATGGGATTGTTTAAATGCATTACATGTATTGGCCTAAATTCTATCCACATGGATTTCTTTATAAATTAATAATAATGTGAGTTGGTTGTCTTGGATATGGCACCAAAAAAAACTAATTAAGAAATTTAACATGTGTCTCGATTTGTGTGGTAATATATTTCAGTAATTTTTGTTAGATATTAAATGTTATGTCAGTTACATAAATAATAGTATAACATAAATCTAAAATTTTTAAAATTACACCAAAGGGTTTTAAATGAGCAAAATTAGATTATTCAATAAACATATAAATTCAAATTTAATTTAACTTGCATTTAAAAGGACCAAGTTACCAAAAAATTGGACTAATTATTTTCTACCTCAAAATACCCTACATAAATTAATGCACCACACACTTATAATGTAATTTTTTTTATCAACATATTATTATAAATGCACATTTATTTCACATCTTCTTATATTATCCTTATGTAAGTAGGTAACATGTAAGTAGGTTGTAGATACGTTGATGGCCAATATTTAATAAACTTACTAAGCTACAACTTGCCCGCCTATTACCTAGTTTATTATGTACGTATCAACAACCCCAATTTTCTTATTAAAACCAATATACCTAGCTACCTACAACCTTCTTATAATTTATCTACCTTCTTACCTACTTATGCACCTATAACCAACTTCCTAATATGTATCTATCTAATACTGACCTACCTATTTACCTACTTACCTACTATTAACCTATCTAGTCCTAGGGCTAGGTTACTTATTATAAACCTATTTAACCTAACTTTAGTTTATACATCATTGGTTTGATTTTGATACAACAATTAAATTAGCTTCAAAATCAATATTACATATGTAGTCCTACTTATGAGTATATTTTTTAATCGAATTACTATTATCATGTAATATCATTATAGTTAGTTATTACAAGGTTTTATAGTGGAAAATTTGCGGGAGAAAGAAAGCAACCTTGAAATATGAGTAAAGAGTCAAGCCCTACAAGCTTGTATCATTGTCAACCTAATCTAAGTCATCTAATATGAATATAGTCATTCATTATAATGTCTTATACATGATGAAGGTTACCTAACTTGTTGAAGGACATGTTCTTCATGATTCATGACTAAAGATAGGACATAGTTGCAAAATGTGCTAATCATGTGCATATTGGGTTGTGGTGTAGTGAATATTGAGCATTTTTGTCATTGAAAATTTCAATAAAACCAAAACCCATTTTGTTTTTGGAAAACCAAGGTGATGCTGGCCCAAATGTGATCATCTTTAAGGTTCTAAGGGGTACAACTTTCCAAAAAACCTCTTAAAGTCTTTAAGAAACATAACTTTTTGAAAATTTGGTTGTGAAATCTCATACCCAAAAAAAATTCAAACTTTTAAGACATTTTTCAAAATAAACAACCCCAAACATGAAAAAATTATAATCGTGTTTGCATCGAACTAGATTCCAACAAGAAATAACAATTACAAAACATAAATATTTTGCAATAAATACCTGGCAAATCTTTACCCAATCTTAGAGGTCTATGAATGGTTATAGATATGCACGGAATAAGCTCTTTGCACAACTCACATGGGGTATGCAAATAAGGTATTGTGTACTAGATCATTTGATAGATTTGTTAATTCGGATCACTAAATCATGACTCCCAAATGTCTTACCAATCACTAATGCGGTGTCAAACCACCCACTTGCTAGTGGCTAAACTCTTGGGTATCAAATAATTGGGAAGTTAAATTTAACACTTCAAAAATAGAATTTTTCAAATTTTTTCAAATTTTTTGTTGAAAAAAGGGGAAGTTTTATTTGAAAAGAAAATATTGCTTTAGATTTAAAGAAGAAATCATTCTTTATTGAATTCTAAGATAAGTTTGCACCACAAAACCATTGGGATGTCTTTGTGATCCCTAGATAGGCACACTTGTTTTGGTTATGTGGCATTATAATGCTTGGCACTTCTCTAGTGGTAACCAATGTGGCGTGGTTCTCTCTTTTTCAACCAAAAAATTGATGTGTAAGGATTGGGTATATGGACCCTTTGACTCATTGTTCTCAAATAACTAGTATTGACCTAGAACCATCATTGTGTGGGAAAAAAATCAAATAACTAATGGACTTTCATGAACTACTACTAGTTCTTTGTTTTTTTTTTTTAGGATATTTCAATATCTTGGAACCAACATTTATTTGAGTTGCATGTTGTATTGAATGTTTGAAAACTAAGTGTAGGCATTCAAAAGCATGGATTATTGACATTTTTATGATCCATAGTTGTAGGAACCATGCGTCCTTGTAACTTCCAATTATCAATTACTCGTACAATACCCATTATCATCCTTGGCAATTCCTTGCCATAACAATATCCAAACCTGAATGCCACTTGCTTATGCCTTTTCTTGCTGGGGCAACTGGTTCTTCTTTCTTCCAAAAAAGGAGATTTATTAAAATTACCAAATGCGGTTCACATAAGTAGATGCATGTTTATACTTATGTACATGTAGCTATTGGTTGTATCTTGTGTTAAAATGGCATACCTGTATACATGGCCTCATACATGACGGCCGGTTACGGGTATGACCATCATGCCTTTTAGGGTTAATGTACGTTCTTAGGTGATTGTACGTTATTAGGTGCTTAGGGTTTCAACTTGTTGGCGGATGTATAAAAGGCCAAGCCTTTCCTTCTTCCTTTTAATTTTTCTAGATTTCCTTTATCATGAAGAATTTCCTCCATAGCCAAAGTTTCTTCCATAGTCAAACAACATTTCTTGATGCTCATGGCGACCATTACACAACCACTGTTTACATACACTACACTTTTTTTCTTTCTTTGCAATCTAATTCTAGAAAAAACTACTCTCTATTGCTTAATGTTGAAAATAGTAGATTTCTTTTGGCTTTGAGTTCTTTAGTTTTTTTTGCTGGTGTTGCTAGTGGTGTTGTTGTTATTGTTGTTGCTAGTGTTGTTGTTGGTGGTGTTGTTAGTGGTGTTGTTGCTACTGGAGGGAGCTTGTGTTGTTAGTAGTTACACCTCTACCAACTAACAAAGCCAGGAACAGAGGAGGTGGGAAGACGAGACGAAATGGGGCTATGACATATCTTGGAGCAGATTAGGTTTCAAAGCTTTCTCTTTCTCATTTTCTTTGTCTCTCTTTCTCTCGCACACATAGAGACACAGGAGGAGCCTTGAAAACTCTTGAACTTGCCAGAGTCAAATAAAAAAATCTTTTGCATGCCATCATTGCAGATCACTTGATTTATAGCGCAACAAGCTAAACCATCGCAATTTGTAGTGCGTTGTCCATTGCAAGTTGCAACACAATGTCCGTCGTGTTGTTGCCCGCCATCGCTATGGAGGTCATGATCGCTTCATAGTGTTGTTTATCACGTTGTTGGCCATTGCGTCATTGACCGTTGTAGTTGCTAGCCGTTGCAATCAACTTTTGGTTGATGTTTTGCCAACTTTTGGCTGACATCCAACTGACTTTCGTCCAACGTCCAGTCAACCTTTCTCCAACATTCGATCGACCTTTGTTCAACATTCGGTCGACCTTTGTTCGACGTCCGATTGACCTTTGTTTGACATCTAGTTGAATTTTGTCTGATGTTCGGCTAACCTTTCGATTGAGTTCCGTTCGATAGTAGTTTCGTTCTGTTTGACATTTATTATTATTTTGTTTGACGACAATTCCATTCTATCTGATCGTCAATTTTGTTTTATTTTGTTTCATCTATTGTTATTCATTTATTTGGTTCCATCTGTCCACCGACATCCATTCACCATTCATGCCTGTTGATGCACCGTATTCTTCAAACCATATGTTGTGTTAGAACTTTGTAGCTAGTGCTTTGTATTGTTAACAAAATTTTGGGTCATGGGAAAACACCATGTCCTTGGATGATAAGGGCACTATTGCTCAGCCAAAGCCCAAGTATTAGTTACGAAGTAACACACAATCATTTGAGCCAATTTCTTTGAGCTCAAATCTTCGCGACAATACCATCAAATGTTTACAACGTCACTGTCATCCAGTACAACTCCTATCAAGAATTCATGTTTAGGTTACACTACATGAACGATACATCAAAGTCCATTTGAAGGGGTTAATTAATGTGGTACACCTATTGTCGCACCTGCTTTCACACTTGCATCATATATTCCATTGCAAGTCGTGACCTCTACATTTATATACACCATGGAGGTCAACAATTCCTCTAGAAGAATTGAGAAGTTCGGTGGAAGGTTAGGTACAATTTCTTTGAGGGAATTCAAGGCAATTTTTTCAACTGTGGTTTATGAATTGGAGCTCAAGTATTGTGTTAATTACATTGAGGCATTCGCATTCA
>Ga0209208_10002949_pt1 | contig 24484 bp, 10 predicted proteins | sample S1TSphfallax_3_FD_187694 | JGI IMG/M metagenome (GOLD analysis project Ga0209208, IMG submission 187694) | Host-associated microbial communities from peat moss isolated from Minnesota, USA - S1T2_Fd - Sphagnum fallax MG (SPAdes) (version 2) | ecosystem: Host-associated > Plants > Peat moss >...
GGGGGCACTCCTAAGGAATAAAAGTTTAAAAATAAATTTGATAAATTGAAAATTAAACACATAAACAATTCCAACATCAAATTTATTTGAAAAATTTTAAGTTCAATTTATGAGATCATTATAAGCATTTTCCAAATTTTTGGAAATTTTTAAAATAAATATTAGTGATGTAACCAAGTGTTTTTTGTGTGATGAATTTCCATGATTTTGCGAACGTAAAAAGGGGCCATCAACATCAACAAAAGGTTTTTTAATTAAAATATTTATTTTTCATTTTTTAAAAATTATATAACTCTATAATGATTTTTAAGGCTTCTAGCCAAAATAAATACTTATTTTAACAAATTTGTACTTCCATATACAATCTATAGCCAAAACATGGCTAAATCTTTTTATGGATGATCTTGAAGAACATCACAAAATTGAAAAAAATAAAATAAAAAAATCATTGATGTCATTATTATGATCACCATTTATATTCATTCATTGATTTTAATTTTAAAAACATTTTTTCTTACATATTTAAATATAAACTTGTAAAAAAAAAAATTTGTTAAATCATGTTTAAAATAATAAAAAAATAATTTCATGAATTTTTTTATTTTCTAATTAAAAATTTAATGATTTTTTTAAACATGGATTATTTTTTTCATACACTAAGAGTACAAAATGGGAAAAAAAAATTCAAACAAAATTTGGGGTTTTTTGGTGTGGCATCATGAATATTCATAATTAAAAACTTGTCCATGATGCTTAAAACAAACTAGGGAATAAACATATATTTTAATATGCATAAATCTAAGATAATTTAATACATGAAAAAATTAATAATTTTGAGGTCTACATGCATCTTAGACTTTGCATGCATGAACATTTTGACCTAATCACTAACCCATTCAAATACAAATGTGAGACTTGTCAAATTTTTATACATCCAATTTCAAAAAATTGTGTTGAAGCAAAATGCAACTAGCGAGTTAACACATTGAGTCATAGTGAATGATTCAATTCACGTGCAAATGTCAATAGTTCAAAAGATGTGAAAAATTTCATTAGCATGTTTAAATACAAATGTGAAACATTAAGTTATTATGTGTGTTTCAATATATACTATTAAAAATTATATAACATTTGAATAATGGTTTCAATAAATTCAAAATAGATGATTCAATAATGTAAAGATGTTGATAATTCAAGAAATGTGTAAAAATTCGTTAATTCATTCAAATATAGGTTAAAAACATTGAATTGCATGGGTTTTAATATATTTTAGTAAGCGCAATTTTTTTTTTGTGAATAATGGTTTTAATCTATTAAAAGTGAATGGTTCAACTCATGTAGACATGTTGATAATTGAAGAGATCTAAAAAATATCATTGATTTGTTCCAATATAAATGTGAAGTCTTAAATCGTTAGATGCATTTTAATAGATTATTGTAAGTGTAAAATGCAATTCATTAATAATGGTTTCAACATGTTAAAAGTTGATGGTTCAACTCATATACCATGTTGATAGTTGAAGAAATGTAAAAAAATCATTAACCCATTATAATGCATTGTATAAATAAAATTAAAAGCTACATCAATTTTCACATCAACAATTTGAAATTATCAAAATATAAAATAGGGTTCAAATTATATTCACAAGTAAACAACATAGTGGATGTAATAACTATGAAAAATATTGATTATTAATTGGTGCAACAAACCGTTTACAAATTTAAGATGGCCAAATGTTATTGAAATGTAGTCAAATTGAACAATAGTCACAATGTGTGTGGGTCGAAAAGCACAAGATTTATTTTTCTAATTATTTTCTTCATCTTTTGTTTCATTTTCATTTTTTTCCATCTTTTGTTTATAGTTGAATTACCATGAAGGTTACAAAAGAGAACAACATTTCGAAGGGGAATGAGAAGGTGGTGGTGCAATAGGTTACAACATTGAAAAAGGAGAAAAAAAAACATTATGTGATGAAATTTGTCCACCTCGTGAAGACAATTTGTGTGTGTCATTCAAGCATGATGGGGTTTATAAGGAAATTTTTGTACTACGACAAGCAAGAAGCCCATCATTTTTTTGTTGCTTGAGCTTGAAATAAATTTGTGGTATGGTTCACTTAATTCAAATATGAATTCATCACAAATCTATTTTGTTGATGACAACATAGATAACAACAAGCTGACATGCCTCCATGGAGAAGTCTCCAAAGTCTTCGAAACAACCAAGAACATATATTTGTTACATGAAAATGATAAAGCAATTATCTTAGATTTGAAACTATATTTTGATTGGAAATTACAGAGAACGGTTTCATTTGTGACATGCAAATCCAATTGAAGACCCTTGGAGACAATGCTCTTTGGAAGGTTGATATTGTGAAAAAGGGCATAAATTTGAGGGCCTTCATGGATTATGTGTTTTAATGCACTTTTCAAATAATATGGGTGGTTCAATTAGTAACATAGATGCAAAGTTTACTACTTTAAACTATTCCAAACGATTGTGGAATCATGCCATATAAAAAAATCATAAGAAATTATAGTTTTCATTGTTGATGAAACCCTTAAGTTTAACCCTAGTTAAACATGTTATGAAAATTGAAGGCCATGTCCTTGTTTATTAATAGATGAAAGGTTCATTCATCTTCACCTGCTCAAGTTTCATTTGCTTTGACACTATGAAAAAAAAAGTTTTACAACTAGGATTGCAAATAAGTTTTAGTTGTAATTTTGAATTGTAAAAACCATTTGCAACATGTTTATAACTTAGTGTATTTAAACAACTTGAGTGTTATTGGATGATTTGCAAGAGTTACAATGACACGACTCACAATATATGAAATTGTATACATATGCAACTCATGCAACTATGTTGCAACTAAATCATTGTAACTATTATGCCATTACATTGTGACTATTGTGCCATTACATTGTAACTTCTATGTGATCAAAGTTCACCATTTGACATGAAGTTTTTCTACAGTCCCTGGAGGTTACAGTTACACAAAGAAATTGTGGCATGAGTTATTTAGGGATCTTTCACATTGTTGGGATCGTAAATCAGAGAAGGTAAGTGAACATCAAACCTGTCGGAGTTCACATGCCAATGGAGCCATACCTCTTGTTGGTGTCAATCTTTTTTCTCTTTGTTGGTTGTTGCTATCTTATCCTAATCTAAACTAAGTAGAATTTTTTTCAGGTCCTTTGCACTGGCGGAGTGGTGGTTGTAGGCTAGAAAAAGTAGGTCAATGTAATATGATGATGGAGAAAGTCAGTGTAGTTTTCTCTGTTCTTATGATACCATTTATTCCTAGGATGTGGAAAATACATGGTTGATTAGCTTGATTTGGATTTTTGGTCATTGACAAATGAAAGGTATCCAAATTTCAAACAAAAAAACACATGGGAAGCACTTTGGGTTGAGGATGGACGAAACTCACCATGGGTGGCAACAGAAATAACTACAAAGGCACCAAGTATAGTGCAGTTCAACGTATTTGCATGCAATCCGAAGCTTACAAAACATGTGAAGGATGGGTGCCATTGTGTTGCAACTATTATGCAATTACATAAGCAACAATGTGTGGGTTTAACATTTAGGACCAAACCTTTTTTTATTGAATTTTTTGAATGTCATTTTTTTAATAATAATCCTAATGCATTTAATTATATACTTTATAATCTTGAAAGGTAGGATAAACAATATGGGATTAAAAACTTTGTTGTATCTTGCAACTCATTACAAGTTTACAACATTGACCATCAATGGGGGTTGACCCTTGAAAATATAATTGAGTTGTAGTTGAGAAGTTCATTTTGAAATTATGGACCATGCTATGTCATGTCAACCATTTGATTAATTCGGTGGACATTATTTATGAATGGATGAACTATTGCATATATTTTCTACTATATTTCAATTTTAATGCAATTTCTTTTGCAATTGTATGGAGACTTTTTTACAAATGTGTTGTGACAAGTTTCTAACTTTACTAGAAATTTGTGACACGTTTACCAATGTTTGTAAGTTTCATTACACTACCTTGCCACTAGACATTTGAAGTGGGTTCCAAATTGTGCAACATGGTGTTTAGGAGTAAACAACATGTACACATCTTAGTCTAAGGTCATTGTGAATGTTATTACAATGACAAAAAATGTCCAACACAAAGTTCACATGCCTTTACTTTGCAAAATATATATGCTTTTACTTTACAAAATATATGTAAATAGGGTGTAGGTAGTGGTAGGTAGAAGAACAATCAATAGGTTAATAGGTAGGTTACATGCTTGCTTAATATGTAGGTAGGGTACAAGTAAGGTAAATAATAAACAACCTACCCTATACCTATTGTTACTTACACCCTGCTTACATGCCTACCTATCTATATTTACCTAAATAACTTGCAACCTACTTATATTTAACCTACTACCTAACTACCTACCTACTTAAGTCGAATTATATAAGGTTGTTAGTTAAGTAAGCTAACGTAGTTAAGTAGGCTAAGCAAGCTAGCCTAACTTAACGAAGGTTCAACTATGTTGGTGAAACTTGTGCATTGTCTTGGAGGTGGCTTTGGAGATGGATGGATGGATGAATGAATGACATGACATATAATATGGATGAAAGAATGAATGGACAATGTGGCATATAAATATGGATGAATGAATGATATGACACATAAGAATGGTGTTAATGTGTTGGTTGAAAATTCCATTTGTTCAAGTTGAAAACTAGTTGGAACCTTGTCAACTTGCATAGTTGAAAAATTAGACAACATCCCAACTATAACCACGTAGTTGGATTACCCCTGATGTTACACTCCCACTCAAACTTTGAGCTTTTCCTTTGTTCTAGTTTGATTTTTATTTTTTTCTTGTTTTTTTTCATGCGCAGATTGTGTTTAAATTTAAATTCACATGTAGTTTATTAATTTGTGGGTTTCTTCAAAAGAATGCACCTTGCTTTTTACTTGTGGGGAACTTCAAGTCTTTCACTTTGGGGGTTCAAACTCTCATTATAATTTATTCCTTAATGGTTTTCTTTTCTTCACTATGTTTAAGCTATTTGTTTCCCCCTCAAAATGTTGCACTTTTTGAACTCTTTAGTTATTAAACATATTAAAATCATATGGTGTCAATAATAAGTAAATGTTTTTAACCATGTTACCATGTTATTTCTTTTTCTTTATCTACCATGTTCTCCATCATGTTTCCTTTAGTTTTTTTCTTTCAACTAGGTATTTCTTTGAACTTTTGTTGAGTTAATTTCTTTTCCACCATTTCAAAAGCAAGAACTTGGGTAACAAGGACTCAAACTTACAAAACTTCTCGACCACCAATGCATGTCAGTAGCATTCAAGTAGATAGGCAAAGGGTTTTTAATTATTCTTAAAATTTTCACCATGTTTTTTTCCCCAAGTAGTTTATGTGGTTTTGCAACCATTATATTAGAACTTGAACACTTCAAAATATTGTATTTAAATGTATGGAGTGAAAAGCTATATATTTTTTGAATTTGAATTTATGGTTTTGATTAAATTTTGACTAAATGTCAATTATGTTTTGACTAGGTTCAATTAAGTTTAAATTGGATTTCCACTATGTGTTGGCTATGTGCAAGGTAAACCAAGATGCGTGCTATTTCTACCATTTTCAACATGGATGGATTCAAGCTACTTTGTCAACATTTTGGTAAGCATTAACATGATGTATGTTATCCTACATTCTTTGTGGACCTTCATAAATATTCAATATTCAAAGAGCCCACTTGTGGAAACCTTGTAGTAGTTTTGGGTCTTAAAAGCATTAACATTATACATCAATTCCATATTTCAAGTAAGCAATATGAAGAGACTCAAGGGCTAGAAAAAGTTAGTGTTTAACTTGATAGTCATGTTGTAATCAAATTGAAAATGTTAGTCACCTTGGGTTCTCATGTTGACTTTATTCTTTTACAATAATTAGGTGATTAAATGCAGGTGAATGGTTTCTTTTTTGTGTGTTCAACATTTGGGTTGTAGGAGATGTGATTGCATTAATCTTATACTAATATATGTTCATGAAGTGACTTGTTTTTCTATAAGCTCATTCTTGTATCTTTTATATACATTCCTCCTTTCAATACAATCATTTTCTATTTATGTTGCATTTTTCAAATCTCATTACATACACGTAAGTCCAATTATTGTCCATGTTTATTTGAGGAAATAAAAATTATGTTCCAAAATAGATGTGCATAATATATTTGAGATTTTTTTTTCATAATTCCAAGATTTAAAATGAGATTGTTAATGCACAAAATTGTGGACAACTAACAAAACTAGACTAATAATTTGTTCCTACTACAACATTCTAGTATGTCAAACATTTCTTCATGATGAAATGTTTGAACTATGTTATTTTGTTGTATGCAGGTTTAAAGAGGTTGACTAGTGTCTTATTTGCTACAACCCACAACCATTGTTAGCTATGGCATTGACAAAACATGTTGCACAAGTTAATAATGATATTCTTATTTACACATCTTCATTCAACCCCATAAAGAATATCATCTCAAGGTTAGCTTTTTGTTTGTGTTGTGGTTTATATTAGAGATGGGTTGGCATATGCATTTTGGTAGGTGGTAGGAGAAAATAGTGATGAAGATAATTGTTGATTATATTACAACTAAGGTCCTTGCACTATATATGTTTGGTCTTGACGTTGTTGAGATTATGCATGTAACCTATATCTCTTTCCTATTCTTGTTGCTACTTAAGTAATGAATGCTAGAACAAGAAGAGTCTAAGGGACCAAGGTGTCAATGCAACACCTTTACTTCAAAAATATATGTGCTCATTGTTTGGGGAGGTATGTCATGACGTGGGTTGCCATGTACCACTAATTGTGGTGTTAAAAAAACAAATTTAATGCTTCTAGTATGACCTTGGGAATAAAGCATTTGGGCTAAATAGTTTTATTGGCCAAGCTTGTTACTTTTGGTATCAAATTCTCATGCCTACATGTTGGGGCCTTGAAAGATGTTGGGATATGATTGACAAAAACTTTTCATGTGATTGTCACTGACTCTCCTTTGAACATGGAATGCATAGATGGTTATGCAGAACAATGTGTAGCCATAGTTTCATCAAAGAGAAAGTCATGGAAGGAAAATTGCAGGTCAACCATGTGTCTTCTTGTGACCAATTGGCTGACATACTAAGCAAGCCTCTGAGAATTGTACTTTGTTTGAAAAACTCAGAATAAGGTTGGGTATGGTAGCTATATTTGAGCTTTCTAAATCTCTTGATACTCAAATTCCTTAGTACCCAGGGTGAGCTTCTATGTCAGGAGGGCACCCATTCATATGTACATAGGCAAGGCACCTTTTGTATTGACAGGATTGAAGAGACTGACACAATTGACAACTCATCTGGTACCTTGGTGTCCCCATGATATTTGCACAAAATGTGCAATTCCTAGTCCCATCCAGGTCATTGGCAAATTTTTGCACAGAGGAGACATTGTGTCCAAAAGATGATGAGATGGGTCTCCCAGATAGACAGTTTCTCAACATCCTGAGCATCAACAATGCACAAATTTGGAATCACCTTATATCATACCAAGCACTTGGAATTGTTTGAACTCTTCTAAGTTAAAGGGGAGGTCTTGTAATTCAGAGATTCCAGAAGCAGATTGATATTCAATATTGTGCATGAAATTGAACAGATAGAAGGGCCATTTGGTTCATAAAGGACTATTCAGTTTTGCAATAAACTCTTCACTGCATGTGCCATTAGTAGTACAAGTATTCTGTTGTATTATCCTATGTACAAATCAGTTATGTCATTCATTGCACTACGTAGGTCATTTGGACTAGTTAGTGGATAAATTATGACACACATATTACATTAGTTTTGGGCAGCTGAGGAGGCTGCTGCTACTGTGCTCAGGTTTAGTATTTTAGGCAGAACCCTCTTGTTGTTCTGCATGCTCTCTGACATGCTTATCTTATGCTCTACAGTCTACTATACACACTAGCCTGGATGGACTGAGATTCCCTTCTGTATGACAAAAGCATACAAGTTTGCACCAACACAATCACTCCCCATTACTGCAGCATCACGGAGCATGTTGGCCATGATGTTGCATGTCCAATCTCACCACAAGATTCAACCAGTCAATCCATCACCTTTAAAGGATAGATACTTCTCAGCAATTTAAATATCAAAGCTTTGTGAAACACGGGCTGCAAAATTGGCTCTTCCATTGGAACTAGCTCAGCAAATCTAGCAGGCCACAATGAAACTGGAAGCTGGCCAGATTATGCTGAAGTCACAAAAATGGGGTATCACTCTACATCTTCCTTTGCAGGTTCACTCTGAAAATGCCCACAATCAACCCTCGAAGCTTTTTGGATGCCACAACAGGCTCCATTAAGTTCCTTGCTGCTTCACTTCTAAGGAAATGCATTTGGTGCAGGCAATACCTGATACTACATTTGTCAAAGATAAATCACATCCTCAGTAGTCCATACCCCCCATGCCTCCTCCCCCCACGCCACCCATGCCAACCATCTCCTTTTCTTCCTTTGGGAAATCAGCCACCACTGCTTCTGTTGTTGTCATCAGGGACGACGCACTACAGCACCCCACACACCAGAATGAGTAACATATTAGACTCTCATGTGGAAAGAGAATAAAATTCCAGAGATTACTTAGGTTCTTCCAAGTTGCTTTTGCAGCCATAATTGGTGTGAAAACGAATCACAAATAATTTACAAGTTTGCGCAATGAAGACAGATGTGACTTCCATTCTTATACTCTAAGATTTTGATTCACCCTAAATCATATGGTAGAGAGGCACACCTCCCATCCTTGGACGCAAGAGGAAAGATGATTGGGTAGCTGAAGACAGCAAAAACTCTCTTGGTGATGTGTACTCTGATGACTGCAAGAAATTTTGTTTGAAGGAGCCATGTTACACAGTTAATGCTGTGGTGAGCTATCATGGTTTGTCTGGAATATTGCCATCGTTGTGAGTATCCACTTTGATAACCATGTCTACAACCAGAGGGTAGTTAGGAGGGTACCAATTGTTTAAACTATTGCTAAACATATTGTGAGTGGAGGTATGCTACTATGTGTGCAACAGCACATGCCCAGGGAGAGAACCGGGCCTTGGCCTCAGGACCTTCAGATGCAGCTTGTGGAATAGCAGCACAGCTTCCATCCCCTTGGAAAGACCAGCCATGATACGAGCATTCCAGCATTCCAGAATCATCTAATCTCCCTTCCTGTGCTCCTCATGACCAGCAACATGGGTTTTAACATCCAAATTTCATATAGAAAACTCTCAAGGATTCTCTCAACAGGATAGATGACGAGGATGACGACTTCTTGATTGAAAACATTGCAACAACAACCAGCAGAGAGAACCGGATTTAGGGTCTAGGGTTTGGAAGCAAAGGAAGGAATGGAAGGAAGAGGGAGGAGAAGAAAAACGTACAGAGAGAGGAGCAAGACGATGGGGGCACTTGTCCACAAACACACGCCATTCTCCTTGCCGATCCTTCCACACCACTAGCTCTCGACCAAGAAGCTGAAAAGACGTCGGGGCACTAGGGTCCAAATCCTGGATCAAAGACACAGGATACCAATGATCCCTCCACACAAAAGCAGCAGCTTTAACCTCTTAGCATCTTCTCACTCTGCTCTTATCTGTCCTCCTCCGCCACGCCTGTCTCTGGATTCAACGACGGCCTCGGCGGGGTCATAGTTGCCGAAACCGAACCCGCTTCTTGCCTCCCTAGCCCTGCATGCGCTTGTCTTGTGCAGATCGTGTGGAGCTGAGCCTCAACCTCTTCCGCTCTGCTGCTGCTGCTGCTCCTCCACGGAAAAACGCAGAGGAAGCTGTTGATGCCGTGTAGCAGCTGAATCCGCGAGCATCACGGGCGCTGCTACTGTCTACCACCGCTAGAGCGGATGTGAATGGACTCAGCAAGACTGATCCCGCCACTACTGCCATCGCTGCTGTTGCAAGCAGCTCTACCGTTCTACAAGTCCAGCTGAAGCAGAAAAGCACACAAACAAGTAAAGAACTCTACTGTCTCTAAACATCACCCAACTACAGACTCCAGAACAGCATTTTTTAAACTGGCGAAACTTCGCCAGAAAGCCAATTTTATAAATTCGAGAATGAAGTGATTTTGGAGGGTTTCAATTGCTAGAAGTGAGAAAATATATGTAGTAAAAATCGCCAGATTTCATATTGGATTTTCAGTGCTTATAGCCATGAGTATACAAGGATGATTAAAGATATGTAGTTAAATTTCTTTGCCATATTTGGCTAAATCTTCCTAGGGTTGATTGTCATTTTCTCCACATCTTTCCTATTGATGATCCCCACTTTGGCTACAAACAAAAATTCATCAAAAACATTTTATAATTAATTTTTTCTGATGTAGACTAAGTGATGATCACCCATAGGAAGATGTAGAAAAAGTGGCTATAATCCCAAGGAATATTTAGCCAAATATGGCTAAAACTAAAATTTAACTACAAATCTTTAATCATCTTTCTATATTTTTGGCTACACAGAAAACGAAATACAGAAATCTCTTCATTTCTACTTTTTTTTCTCACTTCTGGCGACGTAAAATCTCCAAAATCACTTCATTTTCGATTTTAAAAAATAAATTAAACCTTTTGATTTGGCGAAATTTCGCCAATTAAAAAAACAGGCTGCTGGTACAGAGCAGCTCCTTGAAAACAGATTCCCAGTGGGCATTTTCAAAAACGGACAACTTCTCTAGTGGAGACGCTGGATCTGAAGGTTTCCAAGGCATTCCTTCTCAACAATATCAGAATCAGAGGCCTAGCGTTGATGTTTCATAGAAATCACGCAAGCGCGCTCCGCCACCTCCCATTAGGATACATTTAGCATGGAATTTGCATAGTAATGTGAAGGTCCTCAACTTGTCCTGGCCTTCCGTCTTAGCGTCTAGGCTAGAGCTTGAATGTTGGCCTGAGGAGTTCGCACAGATTAATGACCTCATTATCACTATCAATTAATTTCCCCATTTCTGGCAGCTTCATTATGAAATTAAACCAAGTTCCTGGAATATTTCAGAAACTTTTAGAATTGACACTAGAATTCCTTTCTGGAAGTGGCTGGGTCTGCGAAAGTTTGATGCCGAATTTTGGTCAACACACTAAACATTTCAAAAATTCGGCATCAAACTTTCATGATGCCAAATTCCTCGGCACTTTGGAGCCACTTTTGAATGTTGAGTTTTTTCCATTGAGAATTCCATCCATCACCAAACTTTGGTGTCAAACTTTGGTGGCTTTTCCTTGTTGGAACCATTCACCAAATTTTGGTGCTGAAGTTTCCTGGACTTTCCACGAAGGAACCTCTCGCCAAAGTTGGTTGCCAAAGTTCAGTGGGGATTTCACATATGGTGCCGAAGTTTGGTGGGGATTCTATCCAGGTCAAAACCTGTAACTAGGAGCCAAATGGATTACTTTGGAAAAGGATTGTAGGTCCTTTTCCCTAAAAAAAAATTTTACATGCAAATGAATTTTTGAATAAAGTTTTTTGTAACTTGTTCTAAAAGTATTTAAATGTTCCCCAATGCATCACAATTTTTTTTGTTGATCATTATTGAATAAATATGAATTTTAAAAAAAGTGCAAATTCCTTATAGATTCAATGTTTCATCTTGAAAAATGATCAAAATTTTAAGTCATCACCAAAAATTAAAAATTCACATTCTTTAATTTTATTTTACTCTAAGTTATAACTTTTCTTCATACATCATGTACATTATAACCCATTTATATGTGGTAAAAGATTTTTGAAGCTTTAAAATTTCTAGAGCAATTTTGAAACATTTTTTGAATTTTTATTTATGTCTTAGAATTCCACATTTTAAAAAGTATGAGTGTTTTTTGAGTGTGGCTAATATGTTCTTATCATCTATATTTTTTTAAATGAAAATTCTTTGATTATATGAGGCCTTTTAATAGTCCTTTGCAGAATTGATTCCATTTGACGTAGTAGTTGTACATTTTCAAATGTCCTAAATTAAAACCAAAACTTAAAATTGGGTCAAATGGAACTTTGCTCTAAGTTCCTTAGCATTCATATGAGGGAAAAAGGATTAACTTGCCATAATTACTATGGGTATAAATGATAATAAATAAATAAATGTTTGATTTTGATTGATTTTGTTTAACATCCGATGCCCTTTTTGGCTCTTAGTTACGTGTTTTGACCCATCCTCTTTTGTTTTCATTTTTTAAGGTCTCACAAACATTGCTTGATTTTTTCCTTTGTGTTTTTGTAAATCACCCCAAAAAAAAAAATGGATCTTGTGATTGATTGTAGACATCCCAAGCAATCTCCTAGTCCCTTATGTCTCCAACTTGACATTCTCTATCCCATCTTAAAATCATAACATCAACAATTTTATTAACTTTAGAATTCTATTTTTTGACAATTTTTTTTTTTGAAAATGGAGTTGTGTTTCTTTTCCATAGTGATAACTTGTGTGTCCTACAAGAGATCCAATCCTTCTTGAAAAACTATTTTTCGAAGATTTGGATGAAGTGGTTTGTGATAAATAATCTTTAGTAAATAAACAACGAGGACCACTTGTTAAAGGTATTCATTTTTCTATGTGTTCACTTCTGTTTCATTTCTTTCTTCTCACTCAAATATGGTAACGCTTGGTTTTCCTTTAGATTCTTGAACAAGGTTACATTGCTAGTCAAGGTTTTAGATTTTGAACTTGGGACCAACATGTAGTTTCATTTTTGCCCCCCTTTGCTTGATTCCATGACAAGGGAATCAATGTAACCTCAAAAGTCGTTTTATACAATTTCACAGGCCTCACAACTATGTCCAAATCAAGCTTAAAGAAACCGTTCAAAGCCACAAGAAAGATTGATCTTGGGATGATGCAAGCATTCATCGAGGCGTGTGTAGGGCCTTGAACCCTTGTTGTCAACCTCAAGATTAGGTCATTACAAACCATTCTCCATCTTTACATTTGAATAGTCTTTACACTTGAATAAAAAATAATGTATCTTTTTTTTTTAATGTTGTACATGCAATAACATTTGGGCATGTCAAGGGCTTAGTTTCAACATTCTTGCCCTTGAGCCCAAAAAGCTCTTGTTCTAAAAGGTTTTCACTGTTCTCCCCTTAATTCCTCCATTGCCACCTACAAGTACTTTTGCTGCAAGCTTGGATCTTGACTCCCTAGTTAAAAAGAAACACAAAATTTTCTAGATTGTGAATAAGGTTCCCAATTGCAACTCTTCCAGTTCTTTCATAATAATCCCACATCTATCGCAAAAAATTACTCCATGAACTTGCCTACATAAATCTAATTCAAAGATTTCCATTCCTTGCACACCCTAGGTTCCTCCAAAGTCCTTTGACTAGTCCAGTATTGCCTTCATATGCTAAAGCTTAGACTTGTGTTATGGTAGACATGTAGTCCTCGCCATTAATTGTTGTTTCATCACTATCATATGATCCTCATGTTCTTACCTTTATTGACATATAGGCTGAGGTTTCAAGTCTATGACAATTTTTCCATTTTCATTTTTAATTATGTTTATTACTTTTCTAAATTGTTTTGTTGAACCTAGGGGTGGATGACATTCTATGTGTCATCCTAAGGTTGGGTGGAGAGTTCTTGTAAAACTTCAATATGTAAAAGTTTCATTTCCCCTTTCAATTGCAATGTCTTTGCAAAATATTTAAGTTGCCAACATGGATTAATTCATTGGATGGTGAATTTCACAATCTTGTGTTGTGTGTACTCATATTGCAATTAAGTGTAGTCCTATCATTTGCAAAGCATTTTGTATTCCTATGAAGTAATCTTGCATCCAATATTTTGACTATTTTCTTTGTTTTTATCTATAAAAACTTAAATATGTTTTTGCATCTATGTTTCTTTATATGTGTCACCCTAAACCCTTGAAGCATTCAAAGTTGATTGGACAAATTCTTGCTACCAATATTCTCATTGTTCCTTTCTTTCTTAAATTTTATTTTGATTTTTAAATGTTATGTGCCTTGGCATCTATCTTCATATATATGTATGAAGTTCATATGCCATACATTGAAATTTTCTCGATATTATCTTGCACAATATATCCTCCAATAGACCTTTCCCTAAGGCAATGGGAAATCTATAATTAATATTGAATCATTGGCCACATCAATTTATTTTAAGATATTTTGCTCGTGGCTATTTAAATACAACAAAATGAACATTTTAATTGACAAGAATTGTGGTCTGTATTGAGTATAGAAATTAAATAAATCATATTTTCTTGGCATTTGAAAAGCTTCCTTACTTGAGATTATACTCATGAGTATGTAATTGTGTGTTTTCTAAAATCCAATTCATGAACAAGCTATTCATTTCATCTATTCATTAACAAAAGAATAATTCATTTGCACTATTCTTTTCATAGTTCATTGACAGCCAATAATTCCTCAATCTAGAATAACTATAAGACATACATGTATATTGTATATTGAGAAACTAAAGAAGTTCATTTCTAGGGTTGTATTTTTGCAGATAATATTTTGTTGGGCTAAAATGATTCTATCCAAGTTAGTGGACTTGTTATGGAGTTTTATCAAAAATGAATTTGGGTATGATTATGGGATATTAATAATAAACCATTTGGATCAATGATAACACCACAATGCACTATACAATATAATTTCTTAAGAATAGAAATATTTGCAAAGATCATGAGTAAGGATTGGTATTGTTTAATTATGTCTTGATTGTTTTCACAATTGGGTTAAAATATTTTCTTCTTTAACATACAACATCCATGAAAAGCTTACGTTACAATCAACTTCTAGCTAATTTTTCACATCATTGCAACATGTTTATGTCTTTGGTGTCACCAATTTTATGCCTTCCTCTTCCTCATCTATTAGGACATCTTCTGGGCATGGTGTCTTGGGCATCATGTTTTTTTCTTTGTCATCTAATTCTATCATTCCACCATCTGGGCATGTATTGTTATCTTCTTTTTCCACTTCATTGTTAATTATTTTAACCTCCACTAATTGGTCCATTTCCTTACTATAAGCAAATATTGGTGCTTCATATGGGTCATCTTCTACATTTGCATCTTTTTTAAAATTGAATCGCTTATTTTTTTGGGTGCATTGAACCCCAATTGGTAATCACATTATTGATGAAATCATGTTTTGAAATTTCTATATGTTGGGTCTATTGGCCATGGATGGTCTCCAAGTGGTTGTTGCAAGTTGCTTAAAAATTATGGTTTAAACATTTTGATCATTGTCCCATATATCTTGTAATCCTAGTACAAGTGATTAGTAAATGCCTAATATCCAACCTCTGCTTAGAACTTTACATCCACACTTTTCAACTTTTTTTTCTTCCACATGTGGGTACAAATCCAAATTTTATGGTGTTTGACAAGAGTATCATGGATATGGATACCATGACATGATGCAAATGAAGAATCTCTACTCTATTTTTCTTCGATGGAACCTTTCAATTTAAAAATAAAACAAAATTAAATGAACAAAATAACCTAAGTTTGGGAACATGTCAAGTTGGTGACATGCTTGTAGTGGTCCATTCAAATTTTGCATTTACGTTTAACATGACAACTTTGTTTTTGATTAGATCATTTGGTTGGTAGAAGTGATTTTGGAATAATAGAATATGTTATAACGGCTCCAAATGGCAAAATAACATCTATCTCAATTGCCACAAAATCAAATATTTATTCATCATCTAATGTTCAAATATGATATTTTCAGTGACTGTTTATTTCAATAGTAACTATGATTTGTTCAACAAGTAATTACAATGTTCAATTTTGACCCTCATTTTTTTTCTTCAGAATTGAATTTTTTTTTGAGATCACATACTTTGAATAAATATTCATGTTATCACGTGTATTGAACCACGATTTAATGCAAACAATGGTTAAATCCTCCTTCATTTTTCAACATGTTTTTGTTTTCAACTATTGTACACCTTTCATGGTTTTGGGGTTGGCCCTATCATCCGATAACTCATTTGAGGTTTTAACACTTTGTTCCTTAATTTTGGTGGCACCCATGCTTGCTTGCCTAGAGTTGTATATAATTATTTTCGGGGTTTCATGAATTTTGTTGAGAGCAAGTTGCCAAACATTACCAAATTCTTTGTTAACAAATTGCTCAACAAGTTTGTAAAAAATTGTTTTGGAATTGGTTTCTTCAAATTCACGCGTTCTTTGAAGAAATCCATGGCATGTGTAAACATTGCCCAATTGTAGTTTTCCATATCTTTTTCAGAAATATTTACAATATGTTTGAGCAATGTAAAACTAGCTTTCTTTGTCTATCTTCACATTTGCCCATTGCCATGTCGCCCATTCATCTGTTTTGTCAATTACCCTTTTCCATTCTTTTCTCCATGTTTTGATTTCTAGTAAATGCCAAAAGGCGACTAGCTAGGTGTCGTCTCTTGGATATTCTAAAGGTTTTTTTGTCATCTCACATATTCTATTGAGTATGCTTGAAATTAAAGTATTTAATCATACATTCCAAGGTGTCTGGTGCAACATTTGGTGTCAATTTTCTTCTTCCCATTGCAAAATAAAGATTTCATGATTGCAAACATGTGATAGAGGTAGAAATGATGAGGGTAGGCCATTTGGGTGAAGTAAATGAAAATCTAAGTATAGATTGGACAAATTAATAACAGAAGGGGGAAAATGCAATTTGATTATACAAGTAGCAAAAATGGTGTTTATATGTAAGAGGTTGAAAATGTGAATGAAAATAAAAACTAACTTGAAATGGTATTGACAATTCAGAATGACATCAACTACCATATATTTTTTCAATTTTTAATAGGCACATGCCTCTTGGTGGTGAATGGGTAATGTATGGATTAGCACATACCCATTCGTGGGTCAACATGTTTATATGCCACTAAATTGGATTTAGTTTAAAATTGCCCATGGTTTAAATGTTGTAGAATTTAATATGAATGAAATATGAAGTATAATTTGAAGTATGACATCAACATTTCATTTGTTGTATTTTTCAAAATAAACCAACATAAAATTTATCCATCCTAGGTTTTTTTGAATTATTTTTAAATATATATATGTCGCCAACATTCATGAAAAAGTTCATCCATTTATACTTTCATCCATAAATATCATTCATCCAAGAACACATGGTAGAATATTCTTCCATGTCACCAAATATTATGTTTCGTGTGTCAAAAACAAATTCCGTCAACATCAACAGAAATAATCCAAAAAAAAATCCTTTGGGTTCACCTACTCATTGTTAACATTCATACATTCATAAAATAACAACCCTGAAAGGTGTTTAACCATGTTTAGTTAAATAATTGTGTTTAGTTTCATTTATGTTATTTTAGCCATGTTTAACTTATGTAATTATGTTTAGCCTTAATTATGTTTGTTTAGCCATGTCGAGTTTAAATAGTTGGTTTAGTTTAATTCAACCTTGTTTAGCCTAATTGATTTTTTTAACTAAAATTATTTAAATAATTATGTTTAACCTTGTTTAACCTAATTGATTTTTTTAGCTAAAATTATTTAAATAATTATGTTTAACCATGTTTAGAATAACTTAGTCCATGTTTAGTTTAAATTAACTTCATTTAATTTAAATTTACCCTAAATTAACCTAGGTTTAACTTAGGTTAATTTAAGTCTAATTTAACCATGTCCACTTTAGTTTAATCTAAGGCTAACATGGAACTTAAGTAGTTTTAGTTAAGTTAGACTAGGTTAATTTACTTTTAACAATTTTAGGTTTGGTGAACCTAGGTTGGGCTTGTAGGTAGTTTAGGTTGACCTAAGTCATCCTAAGGTGGCCTAATTTAATTTGAGGCAAAACATTTTGATCTTTATAATTTTGTGTTTAATAATCATAATATTAAAAAATGTAGTAGTGTAATGGATGGGGACTTGAAACCCATAGTGGAGGTGTGGGGTTCAAGTCCTTATTCTTGTAATTTATGATACCTATGCCACTTAACCTAAGTTAGGTAGTTTAGTCTGGGCTATTTAGGTTAAGAGGCCGAGGTTTGTTTTTAACCTAGGTTATTTAACCAAAGTTAGGTAGCCTAGGTTAGCTAGGATATGTTAGGTTGACTAATGGTTAGGCTAGCTACCTAGGTTAAATTAAGTTGACTTTTGTTCATGTGTGATGATTCACACTTGAACATGTGTTTATATTTTCAATGCATGTCATCCATTTATCAAGGTGTCTTTTGTAACTCTTAGTTCAATAAAACAATTATGTTGACATGGCATGCATTTTACACATCAAACCAAGGTCAAGGATGGCATGAAATTTTGATATTATAAGAAAATAAAATAAAAATAGTTGATAAGACAACTAGGCTTTGCAACTATATGTCCTTTGTAATTAAATTGGTGAAATGACATGGATTTAGCAATTCAATAGTCACTAGTCACAAATGTCCTTTCAAATTAATACATAATCATAAAGACAAGCTGCAAAACCCAAATTGTGTTCTTGTAAGGTAGGCCACTTTTGTTGCGAAACAAGCCATTTCCACTACCAAGTGGTCCATTCCCACCACTAGGTGGACCACTTATGCCACTTGGTGGCATGGTGCCTATTGTTGGTTGGGGTTTGGTTCTAAATCATTTGAATAGCTAGTTGATTTATAATGTCTAAATCATTCTAATAGCCTTGGTTCCCAATCCAAATTCAGAATTGCTCATTAAGTTTAAAATTGTTTTAAATAGTCTTTCATATAAGTAATAAATGATAATGCTACAAAAAATGATGATGAAATTTGATTTTGTTCACCATTTTTAATCCATACATGTTAAGGTTTGCCTACTTAGATAGAATATGATGATGTGGAAGTCCAATTGTCATATATGCACATGGTGCAACAACAAATGTCTCATATATAACAATAAAATGTCTATTGTAACACCTAGGTATTCCTACAAGCGTATAGGTAGGCCTAGGTATGTAGACCTTGGGTAATCCCTAGGTAACTCCTAAGTAAGCCTACATAGAATAAAAATAGACATTTCTAAACATCCTGAAGGCATAGTTTGTTGAGTTGGACACATAATATTGTATACAAACCATATGCAAATTGAGGCTTTCAATAAAATGAACTCAAATAAGTGAAACTAATTTCTTTCTCCCTCTAATTTTGAAATAATTACACTAATAATCAATGAAAGATGAACTTTGCAATCTAAGCAATTCCTAGGTTAAAGTCCATTAGAAAGATGTGTTAAATGAACTCATTTCTTATATTGGAATTGAAGCATGTCTTATGCAAATTGATTGCAAGTAAAAACACTATTTCTTCTTGTGACATCTATTCTGTTTTTGCAAAATTAATATGAGATTAGGGGGCTTGGTCACTTGTAAGATATTTGAATTCCATTTGAAATTGATATTGTGTCGTAAAGTGATTGTTTAATATGTGACACATTTCATGCCAATTAGTAATCTAGATAACTTAAAATTATAAAACTTCACTTCATCAAAACATTACAAATTAAAAAGAATAAAATATTATTTGAGCTCCTATATCATGATTTGGACTCCAAAAACCCACATTGTCCATGCAACAAGATTCATTATGTCAAACAATACCCATTGACAATAGATCCCCTAACTTGTGGAAATACTATACCAGTTTCAATGCTAATGCCTTGAGGAAGGTAAACGCAATCATCAACAATTGAAACCCCTGCTGCAACACTACTATTTAGTTGATGTTGCCATAATATTTTCCCTGTTTTTGATTCAAGGGCAAAAAGAACACCATATGGATGACCAAAGAAAGGGGCAAACACAACCCCATTTGTGACAGCTAAAGGCCCAGGTGCAATAGTTCCGTCCGGTGTGGCAACAGACCACAAAATGGTGCCATTTCTTGCATCAATTGCCACCCACCCACCTCCAGTTGTCACCACATTAGAAGGGATGAGTGTGAAATTCACATGATCACTATTGATTAAATTTATGAAAACAAGTGTTCCATCAGTGGCGGCACCCCACATAGTCCCTCCATCATTGCCCCCAGGTCCTGCAACCTAAACAAATTCACAATAGACATTGTTCATATAACAAATTGTATCACATTTTAAATTGGCGTTATGTTTAAGACACATTTGATAGATGAAAATGTTTCATATCAATTTTAGGTGATCTTGTAAAACCATATGACTTCAAAGTATAAGAAGATTGAGGGCCCACATGCCATTTTCATTGGTTAAATTTTCTCCGTTAATGGAGGCTGCATACTCTAAGATGTGCAATTGATAAAATAATGTTGTAGCTAGTGCATAGAAATGATATTGCTGTTAAGTATGTATATATTAGTGAATTATATATTTCATAAAGTTTTGATTATTAAATTAAGTTGACGCAATACACCATGATAGTTTTAAAGTTAAAAAATGAATTCGAAAGAGAAAAAAAACTTACTGTGGCCCATAAAAGTTCACCATTGTCACGATCAAGGGCCCAAACATATCCATTCTTTTGTCCAGTAACCACAATATCTTGCCAATAAGGTGTGTTAGAATTTGCTTTAATGTTTTGAATGGTAAGCATCATAGGTGCTTCACCAAAATCAGCATCAGGTCCAACAATTGCAGGACAATTGGGGTTTTTAGGGCTTGAAGGTTGTGCACAAACTTCAACCCAAGTGTCATATGCACCAAGATGATGACTCCACACAATGTTGCCATTATCCAAATCAAGAGCCAATATAGATTCTGAATGATCTTCAGGTTTGATGCATGGGTCGGGATAATCACGATCCGTTTTGTTTTGTTGTTGTTCTTCACATTTTTGTACACTTGGAGGTGCAGAATAAAGATTTCCTGTGGCAATAAATACCAAATTGCGTTTTGTATCAATGGAAGGGCTACTTCCCCAAAGTGCAGCTCCAGCATATAAGTTTGTTTTGCCATGATTGTCTGGCAACATAAGGGTCTTCCATTGAATAGACCCTGTTTTGACATCAATCTTAAGCATTTTTCCTTGGAAGTAACAACATGTAGTCAGGTTGGGGTTCTCTTCTTCCAATGATGAAACACCTAGAAAATATGAGCTACAAGGCAATGAATGCACAATTTCGTACTTTAGTAACATGGTTTGACAACCAAAACATGACAATTTGGAATTGCATTTAATATAAATTAGTTAACCAATATTGTAGGGAAACAAATAATGTATTTGATCAATGATTTGTGTTTTCTTTCAACAAACTTATTATTTTGATTGTCAAAAGCACATATGCCTTTTAAATATCAAAGTATGGCTTCAAATAATCAACTTGAAACCATTGTGGAAAATATCATTACCTTTTATGCACAGTGCCAGACATTGTGAGCACTGCCCAAGGGTGAGTATCAAGCAAGGAGGACCAAATGAGGTTTCCCGTAAATCTGTTAAGGGAAAGCAAAACTGCAGGACCATATATTCCCACAAGCACTGAACGTTTTGTGATAACTGGTGTCATTCTCGAAAATATGCGCGCAAATGGTATGGCACTGTGTATGTTTGGAAATTGAATCAATAGTTCATCAGAGATAAACGATGTCAAGTTTCTTGCCCACAAAACATTGCCAGTTTTTGCATCAAGAGCATAAAAGTTGCCATTGAAGGTTGGAAAATATATGATGTCATCATTAGACACAGATGGTGTGACAAAGACATCAAACCCAGCATTAAATTGCCATTTCAAGGCTAGTTTGGAAATAGTTGATGAGTTTATATTCTTTGACAAAGCATGCCTGGTGTTGAGAAGTCCCCCCCCTTGATTTGGCCACTGGAAACAAGTTTTTGGGTCAGTCAATCCTTTTTAAGAACTACTAATTCCTAACTTTTTGTAAGCAAACAAATCACCCCAATCCATCCCCCTCTTTTTATTTTTTTTGAAGAAATGTGAATTTGCTATAACAATTTTTTTAAAAAAATTATTAAATAATATTCACAATGTTTGTAAAAAAATGCAATAGTTGTTGTGTTACTATGTTTAATCATGCTAGACATCACAATGTGAAATTTTGGAAATAAGATTTTGATGCTGAAAGACATGTCATCACATTATAAGGCACATGAGTAACAATGCTTGAAACCGAGCTATCATGAAATGCATCATGGTTGCACATAGTCTATTAGTCAAAATGGTATGACATGTACCTGGCCTTCGGCATCACATGAAGTGAAATTTGAAATATTGTGACATGAGCCCGAACACCAAATAGTCATGAAACATATGATCATGACAACTAAATGAGTTGTCTTTTTCATCGATGAAACTTGCCACTTATGCAAAAAAACAATTGGCTGTTTTGAAAACATTTGTTCTCGATGATCATATACTAACATAAACATTTCACAACTTTGTAATCTCTTCAATGTTCTAAAGATGATATAAGGGTGGAGAGATTTTTTTTTACAAACTATATTGATCAAACAAGAAATACAATAGGCCTCACCAAAACTTTGAGCACATAATGCAAAACAAGTCCATTCCAAATCAGTCTATGCATCAACAAGTGGATATATACTATTGCAATCGCCCACAAAAGAATGAACATCAAACAATTGAAGACCAATTGCCCTTAACACCATGCTTCAATGCAGTCTCCATTGTGTAAACCTTAACGACATGAGCATTTTGAACAACACAAGAGACGACAGCACAAGCAAGAAGATGCAGAGCATATGAAATTGGACCCGAATGCAAACGTTGCACCCACCACACTCAGAGAAGAAGATGATGAAGAGTGCTGAACCTGAGATCAATTGAATTGTCTTTTTAAACTTGTTCAAACTTCATTGTGTATTGCATACTTCAAAGAAAGATGTTATGTATTCTGTCTCATGCTAACCGATGTGGAGATTGTTCTTGAATATATGCCACCTGCATATTGACAAATTACGGCCACATTGTATACAAAGTGGCTTTTGATTTCAAAGATTGCCACCTGCATATTGACAATTACGGCCACATTGTACACAAAGTGGCTTTTGATTTCAAAGATTGCCACCTGCATATTGACAATTACGGCCACATTGTACACAAAGTAGCTTTTGATTTCAAAGAGTTGTGAACTGTTGCAGGTGAGTGTCGTTTACTTTTGATACTGGAAAATGAAAGGGCTAATTGAATTCTGAACCGTAAAGCACTGTGGCGTTTTTTGCAGTGAAAGGGGAGGCACCTTACAAAGCGGAATAGTTCCTTCCTCCGCTTTTGGAGGGAACTTTTCAGAAAATACAATCACCAAATTTGAAATTTTTGATCTAGCTCAGTACGCAATCAGCAATTTACTGAGCGTATACTGGGCTAGTACTTGAGCTGAGCAAATATTTGATACTGGAAAATGAAAGGGCTAATTGAATTCTGAACCGTAAAGCACTGTGGCGTTTTTTGCAGTGAAAGGGGAGGCACCTTACAAAGCGGAATAGTTCCTTCCTCCGCTTTTGGAGGGAACTTTTCAGAAAATACAATCACCAAATTTGAAATTTTTGATCTAGCTCAGTACGCAATCAGCAATTTACTGAGCGTATACTGGGCTAGTACTTGAGCTGAGCAAATATTTGCTAGTACTTGCTGATCGTATACTTGCGCTGAGCATATATTGAGCTATGTTGTTCCTTACAGCATATCCAGGGGTGCTTTGTATCTGACCTTGCAAAAATATTTCTCTCATCCAAGTTTAGTTATTCCAACCTCACTCATAAAACTAAAACTCTGACTGCAAATAGGTGGGAGACTACTAGCATCAGACCACCTGAACCAATCTATCTATGAAGGAAGGTAGTTTGTTTTGTTTTGTAGTTATATGAGATCCACGGAACCGGAATGCTTCAGATCGTGTTCTTGGTGTCTTTCGAAAGTGCTCGACGAGGAGGGTGCATGGGCTTGGTTCCATGGAGTTTGGACTCGCGGTGCAAAAGTTCTTGAATATGAATGATTTCTTCACTGAAAATTAAATTAAATCGCACCTGAAAATTTCGAAAGAATTGGAATGTGCATTTGGTGTTGTTGGAAAGATCTTGATGAGCAGGATTTAATGGAATTTATTTGATAAGATTTGGATTCAGAATGTGGGAGATATTGATTTTTAAGTGATTTCTGCCGCTGGAAATTCAAATAAATTCCAAAAAACCAGGTTCTCTAAGGAAAAATCAGTTGAGGAAGTGCTAACACTTGAGGCCAACGGCATAGGCCACACTAGTCATTATGATTTGTCGATCAGAAACACCCACTAGTGCACCATGAAGGATGGATGATAAATGGTCTGAGAACAGTTTTCTGTTGTGTTTCAGTTCATTAGCTAAACGTGGTGGTTAGCTCAGTTCCTTTTTTTTACTACCTACCTACTAACAGACCACAAGCAGGCTGCTAGTAGGTAGGTAATAA
>Ga0209208_10002950_pt1 | contig 24479 bp, 18 predicted proteins | sample S1TSphfallax_3_FD_187694 | JGI IMG/M metagenome (GOLD analysis project Ga0209208, IMG submission 187694) | Host-associated microbial communities from peat moss isolated from Minnesota, USA - S1T2_Fd - Sphagnum fallax MG (SPAdes) (version 2) | ecosystem: Host-associated > Plants > Peat moss >...
TTGACTCCCGGCCTTTCTTTTGCCCATAACTTGGGCGACAGATGTCCAAATGGCCAATGCGAGGCCATTTTCGATATCTACGCTTCAAGACCTTTCTAATGACACCAAGAACACCCCAATGCGAGGTTTTTTGGGCCTTGCTGTCGAGCTCTAAACATTCGGGAGTCCCGGAGGACTCCAAATCCTCACTTTTTCCAAGTGTTGGGCTTCACCCCCCCACTTGGCCAAAGTAGGGTTGCGACAGTGAACCTATTGAAATGTGCGTTAACCCCAACCCCTAATCCACCATGGGGGTTGCATTTTAGTGGTTCGGACTTGGGCCTCGATTAATCGAAGCCCTCCATTAAAAGGTTTGCCTATATAAGCATGTCTTTCATATCTTGTTTGAACTTAGGTCTCTTAACATGAAGGTTATATGGGGTTGGACATTGTCCGTTAAATGTGTGAACCCATTGGTTGAACAAAAGTTCAAAAAGGCCCAAAAGGTGGTGGGTGGAATTGTTTCATTTTATTTTTTTAGTAATCTTGAGCGAACTATTAGTTCAATGTTTATTGTAGGACATGTTTGTTTAATAATTAATTAATTTTGAATTTTTTATTTCGAAAATAAAAATATTCACAAATATTTCATAATACTTTTCATTTTCCTTTGACAAAATTTTGTTTTTAATATATCTTTTTTGAAAATTTCAACATTTAAAAAACTATTATAATTTGTGTCAAAGTTGTTGAGGTACTACAATAATGATTATTTAAGACAAGGTTCTTGCATATTATTTGTTCCTTTTTTTTATTAAACAAATATTAACATACATGTTCATATGCAACCTATTTTTATGAAATGAAGCCAACTAGTAGCATAACATCCATTAAATGATTATTTCAAGGACTTATAAAAATATGCATGTTTCAACTAGTAAAAAAACTTTGTGCAAAATTTTGCATTGTTGCAAAATAAAAATGAGTTGCAACCTTTTGAAAGGTTTTTTTTGAAAACATTTTAAAAAAATTCATTCAAAAAGTAGGGGAAAAATAGTTAAGTTCACCAAATTTAAACTATGTGATCCTACATGTAATAATTTTAAAAAACGGGATTCTAAAAAAAATAAAATTTCCTACCTACTTTGAAACCAAACCTAGTTAAATCCTCCAATGGATGGTTGTCAATGTGGCTACATCACAAAATTGAAAAAATAAAATGGTTCTAGCCACATATTTAAAAATCGGTTGTATGAATGTTCATATAATTTTTAAAAAACATGACCTCCAAATAGTTTTTAAACATGACCAACTATTTTGTACTTAATTCCAATATTTCAACATCTTAGAAGCCATGGCAAATATACTAAATGTAAAGTAAAGTTGTAAGGTTGGGGCATTCTCAAAATAAGGGGCCTAGGATGAAACAATAATTGAATTCAACTTTGTATTTTGGCAATGTCCTTCACTATGGGTTTTGCCTATAATAAAACACGAAGCAAAATTTATCATGAACCAAACCTATGTAGATCATGAACCATGAATGGGAGAGTTCTTATGCCTACTCAATAGTGGGAAGGTTCTTACATCTATTAGTAGGTTTAATTTCCCTCCCACTTGAGGAGTAGGCATAATATCCCTCCCAATTTCTAGGAGGGAAATTCATGATATAAGGGGCTTTACACAAACACTATGAATTTTCTTTGAATGCTTTACATGTAAGGCACATGCCAAGGGCTTAAAATCAAGTGGAAACTAACAATTGCACTAATGAATGATAAAACCCATTATTTATTGGTCATTAGATTTTACATGATAAATGAACAAACAAAAATTCTATATATTAAGATAGGTGTTTGTTGTGTTTGGATGTGAACATGTTGTAACCCTTTCAAACCATGGTAGCCCTCCACTTTGCTTTTTGGTAGTATTAAAAATCCCTTGATGAGGTGAAGGAATCAATTCCGAATTTTTGAACTAAAAAAACAAAAGTTATTGAATCTAAAGTTGTTTTTGTTTATAAACATTAAATTTAAAATAATGTAGCAAGTTTTCATAAGTATTAAAAATTCCAAAGTTAAGCCATCTTCAACTAGAATCATATTGCCTTCGATGATACATGATAACAAACATTTTTTTGTCATATTCCTATCCCATAGCTAACCATAGCAATTGATTATGTATGAACCATCCACATGTATTTACTTACCTAGTGATCATGAAGTGCTTTAGCTCCTTACCTACATAGTAACCACATACATTCACTACCTAGTTTGGTATGACATTTAATAATACTTACTTACATTGGTAGTTAACCTTGGGCAGGGGAGGTTGTGTTTTTGGTTCATCCCCAAAATGGCTTGAACAGCCTCATCCTGAACTGGTGCACTGGTGGCTGCTGGTTCACTCCAGCTGTAGTTAGGTAGCAGTTGACATAAGTAATTTACAAGATGGGTAACTCTGTTCAGTCATTCAGTTGTCCAATGGATTTGAGTACAGCGGTTGTTGGGTCACATTGTCCGTAATGAATGCCTTGTATAAACTCTCACAAGCACAGTGTAATTCTAACAATAATTGCCAGTTTAAATTTTGCATTAAGATACAGTTTCTACAACTGGTACTCTTGAGGTGATGTTAAATTCATTCATGCTGAATTATTACAACCATGACAGGGGCATAAATACAAGTCTGATTTCTCATATCTACAAGCAGGCAGGAGAATTAAAACTTTAAAAAAAACTTCTCATTTGACATGCAAAAGAATTCGTCTGAGGTGCAATCAATTTGTCGTTCAGGAACATTGCTTGTTAAAGTGAACTTACAAGTGGGTGATTAGTGGGCTCTTACAGGAGTTTTATTCCAGTTAAGTTAACTTAGTGGCTGACAGCCTTTGAAAGTGTATTATTCAAGTTAATTTAACTAATTGGAGTGATAGCTCTTGAAGGTGAAAATTGTGGGTAACTAATTCAATGCTTTTATTATTCAAGATTGCATTGAACACGTTGTACTTGTAAGTATCTAAGGACGATCCCTTGGGCAGTACAATAATCAAGAGCACTTCGTGGCTAACCTGACCTAGAACTTGTTTTTAATGGTTCGACGCTTTTCCCTCAAAACCTCCAAATGCGTCAAATTTCCAGAAGCTCTTTCTCCGGTCATTTTCCAGAAATTTTCGATATTTGCGATAGTCGAAAATTTGAATAGTCGAATTTACAGTAAAAAAGGAAACACTTTCCAATTTCTTTTACTTAAAAAATGGTGAAAACTCGACCCCTAAAACAACACTCATGTCTATCGTACTTCTTTTTGTACCATAAAATACACACCAGATTTACAGTAAGGCATGATTTATATCATTAGACCATATTTATTTCTCAATTATGAATTGTCAAATTGTAGCTTGACCATTTTTCTCCTACCTGAGCTTGTATACGGTTTTGTACACTGCGGGATTAGTTGCAAAGGAGCAAGTGCCCATGTCAGGTTCCCATCAATTGACCTAAATTAGCAACTGAGAAAGAATCTAGTTTGTGTTCATGTGCCAGTGGAAACGGGTTGTAACATGCACGACTTTTTCTATAACCTAACATATACCTTGTGTTCATGTGCAAGTGGAAACGGGTTGTAACATGGACGACTTTTTCTATAACCTAACATATACCAAGTGCAGTTCATATACAGCAGGTACACATCATGGGTAGTTGATAGATTCTATGCAGTCAATTTGATGAACTACGGACATGCATTTGAACCTTGAGATGATCATTACTTGATAGATTCATATAGATTTGTTCAAACCCTAATCGAGGTCAAATGACAATGGTTCCTGCGAAAAAAAATAGAAATAGAATAAAAGAAATCAAAATCTACCAATAATAATTTAACCATGGTGTGCTCATCATAACATACAGTGAATTGACGATTTCCTTTTGTTTGATTTTGAGATTGGAATGAAGCTTTTAGATTTGTAAGTATTTGCACGATTAGACAATTCCAGTTTTTAATGATTTGTAAGATTCATTCTCTAATATATTGTCACTGTCCACTGCAATTTGAGGTTAGCACATATTTTCATTAGAATGTTGCATTATCTTTCCATTATCGCAGTCATCATACCGCTCTCCTCAACTGTGCCTAAACCATTGGAAAAAGATCCTACGAATTCAAACCTGATGGGTTCGTTCAGAAATAAGTTCGCTCCAAACTGAACGGTAAGAATTGATCAACACAGTAGACCCTTGTCAATTCTTACCATCCTTACCACTAATTTGAAAACTGTCTAAAGACAATGCAATTATAGAAGACTGGACTGCCACCTGAAATGCGTGTTAAATGTTTATATTAGTATATAGCCACACAGGAATTATTATGCCACTTGGTGATTTCCTGCACTTGTTAATGTCTGAGAAAATTAGGAATCTGCAACCTTAAAAGAGGATTAAAAAAGGAAGTGCAATGCTTTTGAAACCGCAAGCAAAAGAATCATACATGCATCAAAAAATAAGAAAGAAACTTCAATGCAAATTCCGAAAGCCGATATTCCATCCATCCATCGCAGTACTACATCGACAAAGCGATGTGAGTTCGAAAAGGGTAAGAGTTTTAATTCATGACGTTATAGGAAAAAGAAAAATCTGTACCCAAGAAGTGTGAGTACTTAGAAATGAAAAAGATGTCGACGATAGATCACAACGAACGAGATCCACCCAATCATGGTGCCATATTCCTAACGTCGTAGCCCCGGTTGGCGTTCTCAAACTGTACTGCCTGTACTGCTGCTGCTGGTTCGGAATACAGTGCTCCATTGAAAGACTCCCTGACCTGCTGTGGGGTGTAAGCGAAATTGGAGAAATGGTACGAATTGATCAACGCAGCAGAGCCTTGTCTCATTAGCGCACCGTAAGCGTCTGGTCTTGTGTTTGTTAAGCCTTGCACTAGAGTTGTTCCAGAAGCGAAAGGAAGTTGAGTTGTTCCCGTCGCAATTTCGAACAATGAAATGAGGCTTGCAATCGTGCCTTCCAGAATGCTTGGGATACTACTCGTGTGAGATGACCAGTAGCTGCATGCAACCCACCCAACATGATCATGATCTCCACTGAATCCTACAATTTGCAACAACATCCAAACTTCAAAGCAATCATCACCTCTAGTATCCAACGTTTGTTACAGACAAAGATTGTCTAATAGCAAGCCTGCATGCTATGCTAGTCAAGGCAAGATCAGTTCAGCCCTATAAACTTCCAAATAAACTCCCGCTGTTAGCACCTGCATCGAATAGCAACTAGAATGGAATGGATAGTAGGGAAATGGCATGCAACACAACAGCAAAGCTGCTTACGTGCAAGTCCCTGGCTCAGCAGAAGACGCTGGTCCAGGGATTAAAGGGGTTAAAGGAGATCCAGCGAAGTCGGGGATGCCAAGTTTCTCTTGGCCAACAAGTGTGTCGGCATTTGAACCTTGCTGCGCCTCGCGGGCGGTGTTCTTGTTCTTCATGCCGGCAGCAACGGTGGGCACTGCCTGCTGTCTGTCCTCAGCTGCAAGCTGGTCGTCCCACCAGCTGGGAGAGCCTGCATCTGGGCTGGTGAACCAGCTAGCAAGAGGTGGACAGTTCGGAGACGAAGGAGTCGTTGGGTAGGTAGTTGAGGGGCTTGAAGGCAGCGGAGCAGCTGCCGGTCCAGGAAATGTTGGGGACGACGATGGCGTCACGGGGCTCGATCCAGAGCTCGGCGAACCGTTCGCCGGAGACGACGAGCTGGGCCCACTCGGAGGAGAGTAAGTAGGACTACTGTAAGAAGGTGAGCTGGGCGAAGCCGATACTGGTGACGACGATGAGGTAGGACTCGGAGAGTACGTGGGACTGCTGTAAGAAGGCGATCTGGGCGAAGCCGAGACAGGTGATGAAGAACTAGGACTCGGAGAGCTGTACGTGGGACTGTTGTAAGAAGGCGAACTGGGCGAAGACGAGACCGGTGACGCTGATGTAGGAGTTGGAGAGTAGGTAGGACTGCTGTAAGAAGGAGAGCTGGGCGAAGACGAGACAGGTGAGGAAGAAGAAGTAGGACTCGGAGAGTTGGTGGGACTGCTCGGCGACGAAGGCGAGACTGGTGACGACGAAGAAGAACTAGGACTCGGACTAGAGTACACGGGACTGCTAGAAGAAGCTTGAGGGGAGGTCGCAGATGGCGGGGAGCACCACTTCTCACTCCTTGAGGAATCAGGATCCAAAACACTTCCTGCAGAAACAAAAACGTCGACCCACATCAGAAACGAAGCGCAGATCATGACCAACATGACCTGCAATGCTGTTTTAACTCTCCCCATTGCTGCTACGCCTCCGATGATGATGATGATGATGATGAGTCGAGAAGGAGGAGAAAATAACACTACTGCAACCAAAATATCTGGCACACTAGAGACCTCTCTCTACTCTCACAGCAGCCTTAAGCAAAAACTAGAGTCCTTTTCGAATAACTCAAGGTCGAGAACTGGAGAGAGACTAGAGCAGCAGAGCTGACATGTGATCTGAGCATGCGATGAATACACACTTCGGACCCATGCTACTTACTCTGTTTGATTTGAGGTCTCGGAGAGGATGGCCCGTTGGCCCAACGTCGTGTTTACCTTATTAATTGCCGCTCAAGATGGGGTGTAAATGGCGTTAGTTAAGTATTGCAGAGTGGTTGCAAAATTTGTACAACATTTGGGAAATAATAATCCACCACCCTCCCTAAGTACATACCTGCCGTCCCAAACAACAGACCATCCAGGGTGACCTACAATCGTACACCTTCTTGAATGAGGCCTCTTGTAAGTTGTGCGAGGGCTTTTTTTCTCATATTTGTGAGGTAGCTGAACTGGCAATCGTCCATGATACAGTTCAGCCAAATTTGGTGTAAAAATGTTTAAGATTCCTTCACATTTTTGGCTACATGCTAGAACCCAACATAGAAATCCAGCCATAACATTTATAAACTGTAGAAATTTGGCGACTGGAAAACTGAAAAAAACCATATTTTAAACCATTTTGGAAAAACAAAAGAAAGAGGCACTGAGTAGTGCATTTATCACAAGCTCGTCCAGAGGGAGGGACATAAACAAAACCCTTTTTTCACCTTTGGAAAGAGAATAAAACACAAGACTACTTGGTTGTTTTGAAAATTCACCATATATCCTTCCAGAATTTACATAATTGTATAGGAGTACTATTAACACATATTCTCCACCCAAAATTGAGTGTCAAAAGGCCACTATTATAAATAGGGAAAAATATGAAACATGCCTAAGATTATAAATGTATTAGGTATAGAAATACTACCACCACAACATGACATCACCAAAACATGCCTCCCCTCCAAACCCCCCATCTTCGTTTGCATGATTGCCACATTTGTGTTTTACATAATACATCCCACTTAACATGTGATGGTTGTGACGACATCCATGGGGTGAAGGGTACACCAACCATCGCATGTCATCTAATTGGATGGGCCCATGTAACATGCACCAATTTCAAATTCGTTTGTGTAAGTCAAAATTATCCAAACAACCCCATGGCCCTTGATCTTAAACCCCAATGCAGTGTAATATTCCTATGTGCCTACGTATCATGTCCATCGTTAAACTAGCTTGAAGCTCCATCATTGTCATCCTAAAATTTCAAATAATAATCAATTAGTTTATTGCAAACCAATAATGCAAACAATTGAATAATGTTTATTGTATCACATTAAGTTTTTTAACATACATAAATGCTAATGTAATTTGTTGAAATACATGTAGTGACACACCCCCAAACTCCTTGTAAAACTCAAATGTGAATTTGATTGTTACAACTTTAACTTTGGTCTTGCAACCAAGGTAAGGGCTTATAAAGGTGTGAGCCAAAAATGAAGTTTGGGAATCACATATCATGTTCCCAGGTGTGTAATATGTAAATGAATACACCCAAGTTTGAGGGAATGACTCACACTCCCAAGTGAACTCCCACTTTGGGAATTAGAGTCCCAATGGACTCCCAAATCTTCAAAGAATAATTACAGGGGTCAAAACCCATTGGATTGAAGATTTTTTTATATCATTGAAAAGATTTTGAAACTTAAATGTTTAAAATGGGCTGACATGACCCATTTGGACACTTAAAACACAAACTATGCCCAAAAGAAGGGTCGAGAGTCAAATTGACAATTTGACTTCTAACCATTAAAAGTCAAGAATCGCCCCTAATTTCCTTTCTTTTAGGTGGCATGCCACATATTGTTGGAAAGCTCTCAATGAAGGCTATAATTTGTCTTTAGACTTCATCTCCATCAGAGGTCTACGTACAAAGTTATGGGCCTTCAAAGTTGTAAGAGTCCTAACTTTGGGAATTTTGGGACGCCCAAGTGGGAGTCATGGGACAAAATGAGATTTGGGTGCCGATCTTGTGGCCAAGCATATATATATTATAAGGGGAAAGTGGTGGCTTCCCCCAAATTTGGGCCGTGGTGAGTCTTATGAGTCTATGTTTGCCCTTGGTTCATCCATGCACCAAAGTGCTCTAAATACGCGCTAACCAACTTGTTGTTTGGTTTATGCAAGACCGTGTGAGTAATTGAATTGCTTATCATTCTTCCTAGTCCATCCCGAAGTTCTAACACGCCCTTCTACCCTCAAAGTGTTACAACCAAGGAACGCACCCCAACTTTTTTTCTTTCCGATGTTTTCACCTTTGGACTCGTAGTTAAATCCATCAAGGAGCTTAGGGTTGCATCACTAATGGTGAAAACATCGAAAAAAAATAAAATAAGGATGCACTCCTTAGCTTGTAGCACTTTGGGGGTAAGAGGGGCATGCTAAAGCTCCGAGATAGGGATTAGGAAAAATGACAAGTGAGTCAACTATTCACACACGCTTGCACAAATCAAATAACAAGTTGGTTAGTGCATAGTTGTAGCATTATTGGTGCATGGATGAATCATGAACATACATGGACTCATAAGACTCATCATGGCCCAACTTGGAGGAAACCACCACCTTCCCCCTTATAGTATTTTTTATGCCTAGCCACAGAGCCTACACCCAAAATTCATTTTGTCTTGGGACTATTCCCAAAATTAGGACCCTTATAATTTTGGAGGCCCATAACTTTTTGGGCAAACCTTCGATTGAGGTGAAGTTTGAAGAAAAGTTGCAGCCCTTGTTGAAAGCTTTCCAAGGGTATATGGCATGCATATGAAAGTAAGTAAATCGAGGCGATTCTTGAATTTTAGTGTTCGGGATTCAAATTGACATTTTGATTCTCATGGCTTTTTTTTGTCATAATTTGTGTTTTAAGTACCCACATGGGTCATTTGAGCTCATTTTAGCCATCTACATTTCAAGAACTTTTTAATGATATAAAAAAAAATTCAATCCAATGAATTTTGGCCCCTAAAATTGTTTTATGAAAATTTGGAAATCCATCGAAACTCCAACTCCCAAAGTGGAAGCCCATTTGGCTCACAGTCTCTTACATTCTTGGGAGCATGAATTGTGACTTTCGACTTGCGCTTTTACAAGCCTTTGCTTTGGTTGTGAACTTAATACTAGGGTCGTGACAAGTAGTGGAACTTTCACAAAACCTACATGAGCTTCAAGCACAAGTGCAACACTACTATTGAAGCTAGTTTTTTTAATGTTGTAGTGATGATTATGAAATACTTATGGAAACGTCCTCTTATGCTAGACAATGTATTATTAGGGTGTTCATGGACTATATGAAAGACTTTAATGAAAAAACCTTGTGTAGTGCTTAAATGTTAATAGAGACGTTGAAATCATGTTGATTTAATTACAATCCAATTGTTATTTAACTGTTCAATTGGATTTTGTTGTCTTTCTTTGAAAAAAATTATTGAATAATATTTTATAATATGTTTAAAAGTTTTCTTTTGTAATGAAAAACATGGGAAATAATCTATAGATGTGAGAGGAGTGATATGAACATGAAACTATTTAGAAACACAAAATTTCCTTCTTTCTTAAACATGTATCATAAATTTAAGTCCCTAATTCATGTGCTCTTATTTGTTGCTTATCACTTGTACATGTTGCAAAATGTTTTAGGATTATACATGTTGTAAAATGTTTTTTAAAATAATAAAAAATTAATATTTGGAAATCATGTTATGATTTGAATTGGGTATTATTACAATGTTAAATGTTACAATGGTTAGAAAGAACATGGACAATGAACCTAGGAACACAATGTTGTTTACAAAAGGCAAAAAATACCTAATTGTTCATGGTTTGGTTCAATATTATGTCAATTTAGGGTATGGGAAATTTGTGGAGCAATTTGTTACACATGAGCTTTACAATGAATAAAAAGTGGAATCTATAATAATAAAGGTAAGTGTTCTATATTATTATCCATATTTGTTTAAGTTATAACAAGTGGGTGGCTGATTATAGATTTGGGTTCATGGTTTTACATGTTGAATATGAAAATGTTTGCCTAAGTTATTAATATTTTAAAACATGTTGGCATGTTAGGTAACACCTAAGGATAATGACATAACATTAAAAGGGCAAAAAGATGTTCTTACATTTATTGTGGTGGAGCGTGGCAATAACAAATTGAAACTAAAATTTAGAAACCTTACAAAGTGTAAGCTTGAAAAAGATTGAGGAAGGTGGCTCGATGGGTGGTCAACAAATTTCATAACACAATTGAACAAGACAATGGGTTTACATCTATTCCAACCTTTACATTCCCATCCAAATATCAACATTTCAATGGGCTTCATGTTATAAAAGCAAAAATCACTTAAAAAGGATGGACAACCTAGCATGCATACAAACTTGGAAAAACCAGGGTTGAAATAGTTGCAACCTACAACACCAAATTGTAACATGGCATATGGTGCAAAACTGTAGTTACATTTTTGACATGACATCTTGTCCACATGACACATCATCCTAAAACTTAGTGACAATTTTCAACTTTCCTTCTATTGATTTCATAGAAGAATTCCCATCCAAGGAATTACGGTTATTTGAAATTGAATACAAAGATGCATTGGTCTCTACACGTACAAAAGTAAAACAAGTTATTACCATGAATTGGTAGCCACCTCCTCATCCTTTTGTTTTTTTGAAATGTGTCCCTAATCTTTTGTGTTGTTGTTATACACATTATGTCGTTGTGACTAAGAAAAGGATATTATTGATGGATTCAAATCCAGATTGTAATAATACAAGAAGTTTTTAAATGACAAATGGGATAACTAGGTTGAGGGCATATTTATGTCTTCATATGGGATTGGTCATTTGCAGAATTGATAAGAAAACTACATTTACATTTTGAGTTTAATCATTTGTTATGTTTTTTCATTTACTAACTATGTTGTAGGGTTTAATTTCTAACTTGTTATATGTTGGTTGAAAAATTTAAATCAATGCAGCAATAGTGTTAAGAATTCCACCACTTTGTGTGTCGAATGTGTCTACAATTAGGCTACTATGTATGAAAAATTCAAATTGTTGCTACAATATGTTGAACATCAACTTATATGTAAAGTGATCATGGGTCTATAAACAATCTAAATGTCACAACCTTATGTGAGCCATACCGACATGGCCATGGCTGGTAATCTCAATATTTAATAATTGTGTTAGGAATATGTGAGAGTGGTGAAGTTATTAAGGGGGTTTAACAACTTTGTGTTAGAATAGGGGTTGATGAGTGCGCACTGGGTGTGGGGGGTTGTTTTGTTTTATGAAATACGATATTAGTTGGGTTAGTTATTTTCTTCAGCAAAAAGTTGATAAACCATAGTGTTAGAACCTTAGTGGCGTAGGTAGGGGTGAGCAATCTCTAGAAGGCTGGGGAAAGAAAAACAAACGCCAGAGTTCATGGTGTGCGATAAAACATTGGTCTTGTGTTAGTATTTAGCAAGTAGCAAGGATGTTGGGAATTTATGAAGTAAGGGGAAGGGGTTAATGAAAGGCCTAATAGAGGTAGAGCAATCTTCAACCCGTAGGAACGTAGGATTGATTCAAATCAGCTTAATGATTAAACAAACGGTGTGACAATGTGCCAATGATACTAGGAGTTTCATGATAACTAAAATGTTTATTTAGATTTTGAGTAAGTTCAACAAGGAGCTGCAAGTACATGTCAAGTCCTGAGCTATGCCATAGCTCATAACTGTAGGAAGTCTAGAATGCGTTGAATGGTACGAACTAGGTAATCTGCTTTGCTATTAGGAGGTAGTCGAAGAATTGGGCCGCGCAACCAACGATAGTGTCCAACGCCGGGAATTGAAAACCAAGTAAAGATAAAAGTGTCTTTGGTTTCATAACAACCTTCACACACAGTTTTGGGTTCGTCACCGGAAGCAGGGTCGACTTGTAACAAGATCACCAAGGTGCGGGAATTTGGCGAAATATGATAGTACCAAGCTCGAGGGGGTTCAACTTTAAGACGAGCGCGCACTTCTCGACGTTCGAGTTCTTCATCGCGAGGATGATGCGTTAGGGTCAGATCTAAAGATGACTTCGAAGGCGGTTCTTCATTCGCTTGTGCGGTTTGGGGCTCGTAAGATGTGACCGTGCACAACGTCATACTTTCAAGAAAGAGAGGAAAGATCTTCAACAAATCGAATTAACAATGAAGGTGGGGAGGACTTGTGACATCGAGTTATGTGATCGTAATTTATAGGCCAAGGAAAGGAAGAGGAGGGGGGGTAAATAATGGCCTAGGACCATGGTAAAGTAAAAGTTTAAGGTCAAAGGATAAAAATTGAAGGTTTAAAGTAAAGTTGCTTAAGGGGAAGTGGGAATAGGTAGCAAGGAACCTTCTTCTTTTCCTTCCATTGGCCACCAAGCAAGGAACCTTCTTCTTCTCCTTCCATTGGCCACCAAGCTTGGGGTCTACCTTCACCTTCCTTTTCCTTCTCTTCAAATGGCGAACTTGGATGGTTGGTGCGCTCTTTCTTTTCCCACATGAGATAGCTTCGAATTCAATTGGGAGAAGTATTAGTTATTACAAACTTCTTGAGGAGGAAAATGATGATCAGCCTTGATAGTTGGGAAGAAGAAGGAGAGTAGTAATAGTATTGGGAGGTTGGAACCTTAGAGAAAGCTCAAAAACCCTCTCGGGTTTTGTGGCATAACTTCTCAATCATTTAGTTGCAAATCTTGAAATTTGGTAGGAAGGTGCGTCTAGTAGTTAACTTTCCAGATAGCTAAAGCAAGCTAGATTTGGACAATCTATGTGTTAGAAACAATTTTCCAAGTGGCTGGTGGTCTGCAGTCAAGTTGGACCGATTGCCTTTGCAAAACCCTTTCGAGTTTCATAACATAACTTCCTAGTTATTTAACTGCAGATCTTGAGATTTGGTAGGAAGGTGTGCCTAATAGTTAGCTTTCCAGAGAGCTAAGGCAAGCCAGATTTGGACAATCTATGTGTTAGAAAAATTCTCCAAGTGACTGGTGGTCTGCAGTCAAGTTGGACCGATTGCCTTTGCAAAACCCTCTCGGTTTCATAACATAACTTCCTCTGCAGATCTTGAGATTTGGTAGGAAAGTGCGCCTAGTAGTTAGCTTTCCAAAGAGTTAAGGCAAGCTGGATTTGGACAACCTATGTGTTAGAAACAATATTTCAAACGATGGCTGGTTATAGCCAAGTTTAAGAATGTGTTGAGTCCACAAAAGGTTGTTTAAAGAGATGACAATTTGATACAAGGTTTTAGGATTTGGAATGCGTGAATCTATATATATATATATATCTATTAAGGTTAAGTTGTAAATGATGCATAGGAGGTAAAATACTTAATTCCAACTATGAACGCAATCCAACATTTAGAAGTACACTCGCATTCGTCTTTCACCGGTAGCATTTGTGCTTTCAAGCATAGTCACCTTGTAGAACCGGAAGTAGAAGGACAAAAGTTGCCTCACACCTTAGCCTTGGGCCCATGAGCAAAGTAAGGGAATGGAAAGGTGCGGGTTGGGAATGTAACTTGAAAGTCACATTCACACTCCTGAAAGTGCAAGAACCCACACACTCCCAAGGGGACTCCCATTTTGGGAGTTGGAATTCTGATGGAATCTCGAATCTTCAAAGAGTGATTTTAAAGGTCAAAATTCATTAGATTGAAAAATTCCTTATACCATTGAAAATTAAGACGTAGATATTTTAAATGGGTTCACATGATTCATTTGAACACTTAAAACACAAATTATGGCCCAAAGAAAGGTCGAGAGTCAAAATGTCAATTTGACTTTTGACCACTAAAAATGAATTGCCCTAAGTTACATGTGTACAAGAGGCATGCAACATATTGTTGGAAAACTTTCAACAAGGGTTACAACTCAGCTCAATCCAAACTCTTCACAAAAAGTTATGGGCGTCCAAAATGGTGGAAAACCCAATTTCATGAAGTGCAAGACTCCCAACTTGGGAGTCTCGAGAAAAATGTCATTTGGGTGTAGCCCATGTGGTAAATCATAGAGAATATTATAAGGGGGAAGGTGGTGGCTTCCCCCAAGTCCAAGTCATGGTGAGTCTTATGAATCTATATATGCCCATGATTCATATGTGCGCAAAAAATGCTTCAATTATGCACTAACCAATTTGTTGTTTGGTTTGTGCAAATTAATATGAATAATTGACATCCTTGTCACTCATCTTAGCCCCCATCTCGAAGATTTAGCACGCCCCTCTTTCCTTATAAGTGTTGTAAGCTAGGGAGTGTGCCCCAACTCCTTCTTCCATTACTTTCACTTTGGGACTTGCATTTGAATCTTTCAAGGAGTTTGAGGATACATCATTATAAGGATATAAGGGCTCAAAAATTTGATGAATACGTATAGAAGAAAATGTAAGATTGGGAAATCAGGGTGACTCTTTGCATGGAACAAATAACCTGGGAATGGCATCTTATGTACCACATTTTTTGGAATGTCCCACTTCTACAAAGTGTTTTGCCACCATTTCCATGGACACACAACAAAGACAAAGCAAGGACTATAAGGGTAGTTGTTTACATTGTAACATGGAAAAAACAAAACAAATATGGTAAACATCAGGGAAAATATTAATTTAAAAAATGTTCATGTTTGTGTAAGGCTTGCAACCAATTTTATGTCGTATTAATAAAAGAAGGAATAAGGACAACATCCTAAAATGGATTGGACTAGGTTTCAACTTTTGACCATGGGTTCCAATCAAAAGGATGTTACAAGAAAAGGGGTCTTTTTAATTTGCAAGTTGTATGAATGTTTTTTCATGCCAATAATGGAGGCAATAGGTGGAACCAACATTTGAATCATTTAAATGTTCAATTGATGAATAGTGGGATGAATACATCAACTAGAGACAAAATGTGTAATTACGAACGATGTAAACAATGGCAATGGCAAGTAAACCCAAATTCCTTGAGGCATGGCAACAAAAAGACAATGCACCTAAAGATAATTGCCTGCAATAGTGCATCATTAACTAACTGAAATTCATAGAAGATCATGATTATGGTTGAATTGCACATGATGCAAGTATTAGGAATCATTTATAAAATATATGATTATTTGTGATGCAATTACTAGGAATTAAAACTAAATTTACATTTGTAAAACTTGGGATTGCTTATGATGCAAGTACTAGGAATTACAAATAAAATTACATTCAAGTTTAGAAAGAGGTTGCAATTAAATCTAGAGAGAAATTATAATTTAATATATTGAAAATGGTATGTTAAGTTTAGACAAATGTTTTTGGTATGTTTAGAAATAAGTTCCCATTAAGTTTTAAAATAAATTGTTAAATCTAAAGAGAATCCCTATTCCATTAAGACAAAAGTTGGTGTTATGTTTACAAAGAATTTGTTTTTATGTTTAGAAATATAGTTTAGATGTTTTAAGGTATGTTTACACAAATAAGTTCATTTACGTATGGATTTGTAACTTTCATCAATGGCTAGTATCTACTTTTTGTAGTTGCATTAAGATTGATTGTTGCTAGTGAAGATCAGTGTAGATTACAACTGCGCAATATAATGTAACATCAACAGATGTCAACCAGTGGATTTGATTCACCACTAACACCATCAAAGGATATGCCAGAAACTATTGAACCTACCAATGATATTTTTGCTTTTGTAAATGGAACCACTATTGAACCCAACATTGAATTTAACAAATGCAACTTAATTAGGCTTCTAAACATGTTACAAAACTTTGTGGAAGTTATGGTAACCATTTATAACACAATATTAATTATTGATAGCCACAACTTCTTGGACATATTACTTGTGCAATTAGTTGGTGAAATTTTATAATGTACAATTTACAAATTGAAGATGTCATTGTTAATGACATTCCATCTAATGTAGACAAAAGTATGATAGTTACCCAATTTGTTTGGAACCTAAAACTTTCTTGTAGAAATTTGATTACAAATAATTACGATTTACAACTTCACCCCAATCATTTAACACGAGATGATTATTACTTTTGTTGCAAGGGATGGAAAAAAACATGTTGTAAACACCCTTGTTAATGTTGTTTACAATGGAGGAGGAAGTGTCAGCCATGAATTAATTGCAATAGATGCACCACCATATGAACACACATCTTAACCTTTTTACCTATACATGATGCAAACTTCATGTAACATGCCCATTAATGTTCATTTGTGCTTCCAATTACATGTATAATCTATTAATCCCATGGCAATGAACATGTCCAACTACTCACATGTTTGTTATATAATCCATCACCAAAACATATTCTTCCAAGTATTGAGTGCATGCGCATGTTACTGTATTTTAGGAGATTGGCAAAAAATTGGACGAAATGTTATGAAATCTTTTATGAACAACCTTACATCATCAATTTTTGCCAATGTTTATGGACTTGTTCACAATAAGTATTTGAACTTCAAACCATAGTACAAAATCAATATTCATGAGATAACATAAAAACATTGTATGTTTTTATGTTAAACATGTTTTGGTTTCCATTTTTGTCAAACATCATGCATAACACAATTCAACAAGGTTTATGAATGCATTGTATTTGTCCTCTTTTGTAACATTTGTCAAGGTATTATCCACACGTTAGCACATGTTACAAATATGTAAAATGTAATTGTTATAATGCAAGACCTATTTAAGAATGACTTATAATCTTTGGGTTTAGAGTTTTTGCTATATTAATGTGCAATGCATGGATCATGGTGGATGGTAAACTTTGTATTAAAAGAACATTATGTCTCAATGTGCATATTTGGTGGGAATATATTAGGCGCCCATACCTTTTCATCATGGTTTTTAATTCTTCATCTTGTAAACATGGAATATAACCAATTTGCATTAGTAATGCCAGACATGCATTTGTCTCATTTGATTAAACAATCATAAACATGTATTTGCCCCATTTGACATCACCGCAATGAAAGCCGTAATAACCTTCCTTCATGTCTAGAGGTTCACACTCATTTTCACCATGCAAGTTCCCACAAATATGGACATTACTTCTTTTTTATTGTGTTATCAGAGTGCCCATAGAATGAAATAATACAAATCAACCCTCTATTTTTGATGTGTTGATGGACATTACAGAGGAACATCCAAACATATGGACAAAAAGTTTCATACAAGTCACGTTTCTTGTTCATTTAAATTTCATTTTTTATTATGTAATATTTTAGGATAGTTTTGTGGGCCTATGGTGTAATTGCTTACTAACTAAATTACTTTCTAGATTTCATAATAACGTATTAATTAAGAAAGGAATCTATTAAATTAAGTCATATATTTTATTTAATTAACATATTTCATGTATTCATTAGTGATGTACAAATACCACCATTCTATCACAAAAACTCTATAAAGGTACACTATAGAAAAGATGCCATTATAGCAAATGATTATGTAATAGAAAACTAAAGAAGATGGCAAAAATGGTGTTAACTTCTAAACTCCATGTACGAAAGTTGTGGCAAAGGTTGCAACTTGATAAATAGATAGGTGAATAAAATTTACAAACCATGGAAACCTAACCAGAAAAACTATTCATTTATAAGGGTTAGCCACAAAATATAAAACAAATGAACCATTATAGAAATAAGTTTTATGGGGATTGATTTTTTTTGCTAAAGTTGATGTGAAAGTATGGATGATGCATGACAACCAACTCATGGTAATTTGAACATAATCAAGAAAGTTGTTCCAACTGCTCCTAATATCATAATGAAAATTTATGGCATGTTATAATTTTCCCCGTAAATTCTACATGCTACAAACCTTTTCAATTCATGTAATTGCCATGTTACAAGTGCTTTTTGGTACATTAACATGGGAGGTTCTTGGTGCAGAACATGATAAGGTGAACTAAAACTAATGCAAGGAAAAGGGTACACAATCATCAAACATGGTCCTACCACATTTGTATGCATGAAAATTTTGCTTATTTAGACAATTTTGTGACTCCCTTTTGTTGAGAATTCAAGCTCAACTAGTTAGGTTTCATTAGTTACTAGAGTAGGTAAGTAACTAGGTTACTTTCACAAGGTTGAATTACTTTCTTTACTTATTTTAGTTTGGTTATTTATGGTTTGGTCTTGTAGTTAAATACCTTGGTGTTGATGGTTTGTTCCTCTTTTTTTCATTATACAAGTTTGTGTATTTCATGTGACAAGAACCTTGAGGAGTTTTTGATGTTATGTTTTGTGTTGTGAGCATCGTGTTATAGTTTCCTTTCAATAAAGTTCTATGTTTGCACTTGAGTAGATCTCCTATTTGTTAACACCTTTAAATCACCTAGTATCCCAAGAAGTTTTGTTGGATTACAAGGTTTAATTGCAAAAAATTTATTTGGTTCCAATCTTCCTTGAGATATTAGCGAAAGCCCTTTGCCTACAATACATGTAAAAAACCTATACCATAAATCCTTATATGTTTAAGGCTTTGTCTCATGGCCATTTGTATGTAATGTGTTTTTTGATACATGTTTATGTGTATTAACCCATTCATTTTGTCATTATTTTATGTAGCATTTCATGTATGTACTTAATCCTCAACAAGGAAATCATTAATGTAAATTTCATTTCTATTCCTTTTTAGTCAGTTATTCACTGGGTTTGGGACTAATTCCATAATTCTTATGGTGGGAAATCAGTGTGTTGAGTGGCCTATAATCACCCTTCCCAAAATATATCAATTTAAGTGCACCCAATTATAAATGTTATGAGAAGAATACATAAAAATTACACAATCATGCAAGACCAAACTTGTGTGCCTAATTTGTAAACAATAATTACAAATCCAAAAGTATGTAAGATTGTTGCATACCTTTTTGGAAGCCTAATTTTTCACACAATCAAATTGATTGTTACCATCAAAAGATTGTGGAATGCCATTTGCAAAAGCAATCAAATTCAAACTTTGTTTTCATAACACAATTCAATCCCCCCACGGTTCAAACTCAATACATGTCAGTGTACATCGTTTAACAAAATAACTTTGATACACAACCACATCAACCTTAATGATTATTAAGAGCATGAATTGTTCATTCATAGTAAGCTTTAAAAATATTTTGTTAACATTTACTATTGAACTTCTATAACAAAGAACTTGAAAAAAAATTGTGAAGGGAAACCTTAATACCTTAATGGAAGATGACACACTAACAAATGCATTGGGCTACATTACATTGCTTGCCACAAATGTCCACTAACAAAAGACATATTGGTGTGTGCTGATTTATAACAGCCCTTTTCCACCTATTTCAATGTGACCTGTGGCGAACAACACAACTAAGATGGTTTCATGATACAAAACTTGATGACAAATCTTCAAATGATAATCCAAGAGAATACATGAACAACTCCTACCACAATCGACATCTAGGCAATTTTCTAGTTTTATGGATATCAATTTTGAGGGACTTCTAGGAGACATGTAGAAGAAATCATTGTAAGAATCATCATCTTCAACCTGCAATGAAAAACCTATGCGTTTAACAATTTCCCAAACACTTTTATTGATGCAATCAACCTCTCTTTGATAAAGCACTTGCCCTATAATAGGATCCATGAAATTTATAACTACGTGTGTTAGCAACAAATGCAATTCCAAATTACAACATCCATTATACAATGGTGTTCCAAATTTAAATAAAAGCTAATGAAACTCCCACATAATTAAACATGTTTTCAAAAAAATGATTATTTTCACATACTTATGTTAAGAACATGTTTTTCGAACACATTTGATGTCATGTTATGAGACTATTGGGAACTTGGCATGTTATAAGTACATAGCGTGGCAAGTTGTTAAAGCCAAAGGGCTTTCATCAAGGCACGTTGTAATTACATGCATCAAATAACCGATACATCATTTTCAAAATATACTATAGTAGGACTTTTGCCAACGATGCTAACATGCAAGTAGGTGAACTTGTTCATGTGAACAAGAAGGAATCTTAAAGAATATTCCATGCCATGTCCTAGAATATTTTAAATATTTTTTTGCCATATGGAAATTGTTTAGTGACACGGTGGAATATTCCATGATGTGGTGAAATATTTTGTGACCTAGCAAAATATTCCATGATATGGTAAAATATTTTGTGTTGTGGTAGAATACTTTTTGACAAGTCATGGAATATTTAGTCACATCACATCCATGGTTTGTTATGAGATCAACAATGGTTTATTGATTTTGAACATGGGTTTGACCAAGAAAGTTGTCAAGAACAACATTGTGTGAGCATTTGAAAAATAAAATAAAATTGTAGGATGTATTTTATCATCCTTCGTGCAACCAATGCTCCAAATGTTTAATGTTCTTGGACAATAATTACAATATTTCCAAAAATGTTGAAATGGGTGGGAAATACATATTTGAAAAATATTTGATGAAAATTAACTTCGCAAAGTATATTAATTATTTGACAAACATGTGTCGAAATGGCCAAGGTAGCACGATATTAAACATAAATATACATCACTTTACAATGATTAAAAGATTATAGAGTGGAGGAAAAAACCATTAAGTTAAAACTAAAATCTAAGCTTCCTATGCGGTCTAGACAACTATAGAGAGTTTTATGAATGAGATTGTGATGTACTATCACAAGAGTTCACAAGTTTTAGAGTGCTTCAACAAATGTTGAACTTCATCCCAATTCCATATACAATGATGAATGAACTATTCCTTGAGCCCATAGAACATAATCATCTATAAGACATGATACACATGTTTACATTGCATATACACCCCACAACCACCCAAAGAATCAAGTGCTATTGTGTTATTTTGAAGATGAAAGGTCATTTCACCTTTTAATTGCCACCATGAATTTTAACTAACAACTTGCATCAGCCAGCCACCCAATGGTGTGACATAATTGGCACATGTGAAATGCTTGAACTAAAAGATTGGGAACCAAATAAACTTTGAACACGAATGTAGTCAAAGGAAACACCTTGTTTCTTTTAGAATTGTTACCTCTTTTTGTGTTAAATTAGTACCTTCTTGGATGGGCCATATTGTTGGAACGCAAGGCTTAGCAATTGCATATTTTCACATTATCCCATCAACACAACGATTGAAATCATCGAGACAAAACCAATGCATATCGTGTTCTAGTGATCTACTATGAAATTGTACTCGAAACTTTAAGTAACATGGAACATGAATTCCACTAACAAATTTGTAAAGGTTGATATTTGCTTTGCAATTGAACCCCATTATTTTCTAGAACACTGAACATTGAACTACTAAACTAAGCAGGCACCATTCAATCCACCATTAACCATCAACACAAATATTTTCCTTCAATTCCAAGCCACCTCAAAATCCCAAAGGTAAAAAAAAATAAAAATTTAAGGTAATTGTTGTGTGCCTACATCCCCAACAATATTGGGTTGAACAACAAGAATGGTTATTCGTGGATGAAAGAAATTCACACGGTCAAGATGATGAGAATCATTGGTTGCACTAGGAGAACATTCAAAGGGTTGTTTGGCAAACCCAAAAACCTCCTCCCCCTTGAGGTGCAAAACACGATTTTAAAAGGAAGATCAGGATGTGTAATTTGCTATAATATCCATTAATTTAATAGGATCACTTGACCATTCGGCCCTCTTCAACAACAATTCATTCTTATCAGGTCCATGACTAGCTATACCCCCTTGCAAATATTGTATATACAATGTAAATTGTTTGAAAGCCTGAACATAACCATCAGAAATCGTTGTGTAAAAACAAGTGCTACAATTCCTCAATTGCAATAACTAGATGTTATGCATAGTTTCGCTTAGATTGCAAGTGGTCATGTATGCCCATTCTTCATCATTAAACTTTTGCAGATCAAAGGAAAAAAACATAAGAAAAAATTGAAATGTTATAACAAAGAAGGAAGTAAACTATAAATGGAACTTGAGTGAAAATGGACATCTTACAGTTTTGAATGTACAAAAGAGAAAGGAAGTCATAAGAAGTTCATAAAAGAAGTATTCACATGGACCATGAAACCTCCCCATTATCAAACATGAAAATGCCAAAAGCTAAGCCAATTGCCAAGCTCGTGGACACTTGCCTTAGAAATAGCCCCAAAATGAAAGCCACCAACAATGAATTAGAACATAATGATTATGAACTTCCCCAAGAAATGTAGTAATCTTGTACTAATGGCAAAGAACCTTGTGCTCATCTTACAACTCAAGTTTAATTAATTATTTGGTGTGTTTAACAAATGATTGAATCCAATGGAATAAACAAGTGCACTCCTTATCAACCATCTTGACAAAGGGGTCCCCCAAACCATAAATAATTTTGACCGCGTTCTAATTGGCTTTTGCACTATCAACCGCGAATCCCTTGAAATTGGGTTTTGGAAACTCATGTTTTAACATCATTTCATTAAGCTTTGTCCACATAAGTTATTGAGCTTCAATGCCTTCAAATTGCATATCACAAACCACTATGGTCATCACTTTACAATAAATAATATCGTACACATGACATGCCATAATTGTCTAGCCAACAACACATTATCAAACATGATCCAAGCATTCTATAAATCCCCTCTAGGTTGCATTTGTGTGATGAGGTTGATTCCACTCTCGACACCATTTATCAACATCTTAAAAATAAACATTTTTGTCCTAGAATTTGTCCTAGGAAACAACATTCTTAAATGTAGTCATGGTGATTTTTAGACTTGAATTCAAGGATGCTAACAATATAGCCACCTCTTGAATGATGCTTGAAAGAAACAACAAAATTACGAACATTGGGAAGGCTTCATTCATAGAACTTGTCTTGGATGTGCTTTAGTTGCTTGCCCTTGAGGAGCTCAATCATGCCATTGGTAGAATCATCAAGCAAATAATTCACCAAGAAGGTTTTATTATCGCTAAAGGAAATTGCAGAGATCTTTGCATCAAGCATGCGATCCGCCTCCTCTATAATCAACTTTTTAGTTTCCACAATAAACTTCCGACACTTTCCATCCATAATAAGATGGTTGTGAACGTTATAATGAATTGCCACTATTGACATAAATTGGAGTTTATGCACAACATAATAGATTTTTCCATTATAATCTTCAACACATAAAGGAGGAGCATGATGGAATTTGCATCCAAATGAGGAAGCGGATGGAATCATTATCATTTGACCTATTTGATTAGAATATGAACACACTCACCGCACCATAAGGTTTCATTACAAAAGGCAAAATGCACAAAGTTCACATAATCATCATTAGAAGAAAATTGTGTATTTTCGACTAGTGTTTGTAACTAAATTTTAGTCGCAAGAGACATTTTGCAACTAAAATCCCTATAGTCGCCTAAGACAAGTCGCATGTGATAAATTAGTCGCAAATGACAGAAGGTATTGTATGAAAAAAAAGTCAACAAATACATTTCATCCTTTGACTACATTGTATACGTATTGTCACATGTGACTAAGATGCAACCATTTTGATAACAATTAAGGGCAAATGATGTGTTGCAACGTGTTTTAATATTTGATTATTTAAAATACTATTAATATTATTTTGAAATAATCTAGGATGTTCAATTCTAATACTTGGATGATCTTATATTATGACATATATGTGGCCCAATGTAAGTATGCCACGCGGCATTAAGAAGAAAAATATTTAAATATTAATATTAAGTTAGTAGGTACCTAGGTAGGTACAAAAATATGTGCGTACAAACCTAGGTTACCAACCTACCTATTTAGGTTAAAAAAATAAATAGGTAGGTTCTACTTTCCTAGGTTAAATACCTATTCATATAGGTAGGTATTTAGGTAGGTAGGTACATAGGTCAACCTAGGTGGGTAGGTCAAACTAAGTACCTACCTAGCTAAGTAAATAAGTAGGTTGGGAAGGTATGCACTTTAAAAATGTGCATAATTTGGTTTTTTTTTTTGGGTTGACCTTTTTTATTAGTTCATCCCATGTGCACAAATTTCTTAATGTGAAATCGGATGACCACACCTCCTTGTTTA
>Ga0209208_10002951_pt1 | contig 24477 bp, 13 predicted proteins | sample S1TSphfallax_3_FD_187694 | JGI IMG/M metagenome (GOLD analysis project Ga0209208, IMG submission 187694) | Host-associated microbial communities from peat moss isolated from Minnesota, USA - S1T2_Fd - Sphagnum fallax MG (SPAdes) (version 2) | ecosystem: Host-associated > Plants > Peat moss >...
ATTTGGTGTAAAACATTAGTTTTTAAATGATCTTGCAAATGTACATAATTAGATTAAATCAAAATTGTAAATAAAAATTTGTTTCTTAAGATTAAAATAAGAATTTGGCACAACTTATAATCCATAAGGGTGCAAAACAAATTGCCCTATTACAAGGCCGAAACATGTCTTTCATGACTCCATTTATGACTAGGTTGCTAGTCATTTAGAACATCCATGACTACATGACTATGTAGTTGATTAGCACATGTTGTATTTTTAAGTGTCTTTTACAACTATAGTCATGAAAGACATTTTTTTACGACTATGACATTTGCAACTACAACCATGAAAACATGGCTAATAAGCTATTATCTTATCCTACTAGCTTAAGCTAGGTAAGCCTAGGGTTTGATAAGATAAAAAGCTAGTTTACATGCTAAAAATGTAGGTCCTAACCAACCTAGGAATGTAGGCTAACCTCTCTTGCTATCAACCTAAGCTAGGTTAAGTACTTTCCTAAATTAACGACTTAACCTGGCCTAGTTAGCCTTATAGGATTAGGTTGCAATTGTGAGGACTTGAACCCCCCACTACAACAAAAGGTGTCCCTATACACCAAGTGATTTCACTAGATGTTGAATGAATTTGCTGGTCATAATGAATGAAACCTAGTGGGGAAGCAATGAATTCACTATCCTAATGAATGAGGACTAGTGAACTACATTCACATTTTGTAATAGTGGGCTCTCACCTCCACATTGAGGGATGAAGTCCTTAATCATTACATCACATTTTTTTATATGATAAAAGTTGTCACCATATTATGATAAACAATTATTTTTAACTTACTTAAGTAACCTAGTTTCCTAGTAACATATAACCTACTTAATAACCTAATAGGTATTTTGGTAGGTTTAACCACCTAGCTAAAGTAGGTACCTACGTAGTAGGTAATATGTAACAAGGTGGGTAAGTATTTAATAGGTACCCTAAGTAGGTATGGGTTTATGGGTTTACCCTAGTAGCCAAGGTAGGTACCAAAGTACATATTTACCTAGGTAGTTATTAGTAGCTGGGTACCTAGTGGGGTAGGTACATACTAACAAACTTACCTACCAAATTAATATATATATCTAAGATAGGTATTAGTAGGTTCCTAGTACTAGTATCAGTAAGTACTTAATAGGTACCTTGGTAGGTTTAGCCACCTAGCTAAAATATAATATGTATTTACAAGGTAAGGTGGGTAAGTAATTAATACGTATGTACTTAACTAAGGCATGTACATACCTACTACCTAGTAGTCAAGGTAGGTAAATACATACCAAGGTACATACTCACCTAGGTATTTATTAGTAGCTAGGTATCTAAAGGGGTAGGTACATATTATTTAACTAGTACATATTTAAAATAGATATGTATTAGGGACCTTATTAATAGGTATGTATGAGTAGGTACCTATTATTTAACTAACGACTACTAATTAAGTACCTACTATGTAGGTATTTAAAGTAGGTACTTACCTAATATGTATTTAACGAAGATTAGACACGTACTAGTTAGGTACCCACTTTAGATACCTACCTTGTAGTCATGTAATCATAATGTAGTCACAAAGATGATTAAAGGTATGTAACTAATGGACATATGACCACATGACTAAATTAAGACATAGTTAGAAAATGTCATAGTCATGAAAGACATATTTTGGTGTTATGTTATATCCATTTATGGATTCTCTAGGGTGCAATTACCCATTAATATACTATTTATCATCCAATCCCCCCAATCTTATTGATGGACCTATAATTGTTTTCACAAATCTTGTTTGACACCCTCTTGGTTACTCGGTAGTTTTAGGTTTGAAGGATATGTTTATCTTATTAAATTAGACCACATCCATTTCGATGAAATTTGTCGAAAGTATTGAACTTTGGGTCTTGATTAAATGCATGAATGTCCCTTGCAAATCCATTTAAAGATGTGTCTAAAAAAAAAACCTTTCTTGTTTCTTTGGTCATTATGGTTTTCATGATGGGATGAAGTAAGTTCATAATAAGGTGAAAGCACATTAAAGGTGAACTAATTTTCACCAAAAAAGGTGATGTATAACAAATATTATAGTACATAATAAATTAAAATTTAGAATTTGCATGACAATATTTTGGAATTCAAAGTTCACTTTGAGTCAAAATTAATCTTTATCCAATAGTTAGATGAAAAGGATCATATAAAATCAATGTACATAGAGTATATAACTTACATTTTTTTTGGTCAACATGCATAGAACCTCATGTTTGTGGTTCATGAAACATTACCAAACAAAAGAAAAATAAATAAATAATGCAATGCCCAACTATAAAATATCCTCCTTTTTCATACTGTAGTGGTTTTTTTCTTTAAAATAAAATATAATTATGCATCTTTTGTTAAGAAGTGCAAAAAAACATTTTTTAATGGATTTTCAACCAAAAAGTTTAAACTTTTAAAGTGGTTTTAGATTTAATTGATGTATATCAATATCATTCACCAAAAAACAAATCACTCGAAAATTCAACACACAAACCTAGTTATGAAATGTATGCAATTTTTCAAACTTTGTGATAAGTAATATTTTGTCACAAATATATTCCATATGTTCAAGTTCTTCAATGTTTGTTGAAGTTTTAAGAATAATTGACTAGCTTAAATCTAAACCTAATAAAATATACTTAAAACAAGTTTAAATAATCCAAGATGTGAAGTCCATAAATCACCAAAAAACTTAATTGCTACTTTGACTTGTGAGTACACCCAACAAGCAAAAACACGATTAAAAGTAAACTTGTTGGAAGAATTCTAAATATATACTATGCTAGGTTAGAAATTTATAACATAAGTGCCATCTTTATCTAGTTTTTTAGTGTCCAAATGTTGTATTACTCTCCACATAGTATTCCACACTTAAGAAGTTTGATGATTAGTCAAAGGTGGGGCAAGTGTCTGAGTCCTTGGGTGAACGCAATGATAAAAATAAGTTGTAATGCTAAAACATGGCATGCGAGCCTTGGTGCCTCTAAAACCAAAATGGACTTTACCTTTTTTGATTGTAAATATTGCTTTATTGATTGTGTGTCCAAGGGAACCTATTTGTGGCACTCCAAACAAATGTTTCAATTTTTGTTTGAAGGATAAGTTTTTAATGTTTTGTAATGTAACACTTTGCACAAATGTCCATATGGTACAATTTTTTTGATCATGTACTGTAACAATTTGTAAGGATTTGGGTGAAAACACATTACGCCCCCAAAAATTATAGTTGCAAAACAAAAATTCTACATTTGGGTTTTTCTGGTACATGTGGAAATCACATCTTGGATTATTTTTGCTCATTTCAAGTATATTGCATTAGTTTTAGATTTAAACTAGTGTATTTTAAAATAAATTTCAACAAACATTTATGAACTTGAACATATGAAGTATATTTGTGTTGAAATAAATATGTTAGAGAGTATGAAAAATTACAAATATACTTCAAAACTAAGGTTACAAGTGGAGTTGTGTAGTGAAATATTTTTTGATGAGTGATATTGATATACATCAACTAAATCTAGGACAATTAGGAAATGTAAAAACTTTGGTTGAAAATCCATTCAAAAAATATGATTTGTGCACTTCTTGAACAATAAATGTACAATAAACCATTTTTTGGGGAAAAAATCATCACTTAAGAAAATGTAGGGGGGCAATGTATTTTTTTTCATTTTTCTTTGGTTTGGTAATGTGTCATGAACCACAAACATGGGGCCTTATGGCCGTTGAAAAAATGTATGTTATATTTTATGCACATTGATTTTATCCAATCTTTTTTATCTAACCATTGGCTTAACTTTGATTATATGAGCTTTGAGTTCCAAAATGTTGTCATGCATATTCTGAAGTTTTTTTTTCTCTTGTGTTTAGGATTCCCAATGATGCCATCAAGATTTCAACTTATTGCATACCTATCGTACTTATTATACATGCATCACTTTTTTGGGTGAAATTTGATGAAAAATGGTTTATTTGTAGTGTGTTTTCACCCATTTGTTTTCAAATTTTCTTTCAATTCCTTCGACCCTTTTTTATTCTCAAATATTTGTTAGATGGTTATATTGGAGGCATTATTTGGATGGTCATTGTGATTCGGTGATCAACAGTAGATTTAGTAGTAATTTCTTTGAAAGTTCCTCCAATATCATGTATGTGAATGTTTCAAGTACTTTATTTTAACACATGTCAATTGAAATGGTCTTTCTAACGGTAAATTGTCTTCTTCATTTATGATAAGGTGCAATCATAATCGAACAAGCCTAAAAAATAATTAGACCACAAAGAAAAATAATCATTTAAAAAATATATATGTTTTATCATTTGAAACCATGGCAATCATGGCAAGTTGTTTCTTTTTCATGAATATGAATGTCAAAGAATTCGAAACAAAAATCCATTTGATGAAATTTGAAGTTTAAATTTGAATTTAGGACCATTGAAAATGAACACCTATTGTGTCAAAAGGAGTCAATTTTGTAAAGGACTATTAGAAGGGTTCATATAATATTTAAAAAGAAATGGGGAAAAGTTAAAAGGAAAAATACTTATTAGCAACATTAACAAAAAAAATCATACCTTAAAATATTTGGAATTTTGAAATTTCAAAAATTCAAAAAACTTTACAAAATTGATCTAGAATTTTTTAACTTTGAAAGTCATGTACCGCATATAAATGAGATATAATCTACATGATGTATTAAGAAAAGTTGTAACTTGTCATAAAAGAAAAAACATAAAATTGTAAAAAATGATTTTTTGTTTATGATTTGAAATTTTTATCATTTTTATAAACCATACATTGAATTTATAAGCAATTTGGACACTTTCAAAAACTCATATATATTAAAAAATGATTAAAGAAAAACATGTCATGTACTAAGACAATTTAATATAACAAATTACAAAAAAATTGTTCCAAAATTAATTCATATGAAAAAGGTTTTTTTGGGTAAAAGGACATGTAGTCCTTTTCTAAAATAATCATGTTGGCTCATTGTATTTGATTTGCACCCGAGAACCTTATTTGTCCATCTACATATCATCATCTCCCTTTATTTTTTCAGATTTTCTTATTGCATATATAATAATGTTTATTTGAAGTTTTTAAAATTGATTAATGTTTTTCATTTCTTATTTGGTTTGTTGATTAAATGAGTTATTTATTTGAACATAATTTGAACACTTTTGGTGCATAGACGAACCATGGACAAACACATATTCATAAGATTCATCACGACTCAAAATTGGGGGAAGCCACCACCTTCCCCCTTAAAGTATTTTCCGTGCCTGGGCACGAGACCTGCACCTAAATGTCATTTTGTCTCGGGGCTCCCAAGTTGGAGTCCCGAAATTCCCTAAATTAGGACTTGCGCGACTTTGGATGCCCATAACTTTGTGTGAAGATATCTGATTGAGGTGAGGTTTAAATCAAAGTTGTAGCTCTCGTTGAGGGTTTTTCAACAATATGTGGCACACCACATAAAAACAAGGAAATCATGGCAACTGATGATTTTTAGTGATCAAGAGTAAATTGGCAAATTGACTCACAACCTTTCTTTTGGCCATAATTTATGTTTTAAGTGCCCAAATGGGTCATGTGAGCCCATTGTAGACATTTACATTCTAAGAACTTTCAAATGGTATAGGGAATTTTTCAATCTAATGAATTTTGACCCCTGCAATTGCATTCTAAAGATTTGGGAATCCATTGGGACTCTAACTCCCAAAGTGAAAGTTCATGTAGAAGTGTGAAGCTTCATTCCCTCACACTTTCTTACACTCCCGGGCTTTGCCTTTTGGCCTTACCTTTGCAAATCTTTACCTCGGTCGCAAGCCCAAGGCTAAGGTTGCGACACACAAGTTTTTAGATCCGCATGTAACATCTTTTTAATACAAGTGGTAACCATATTGTTATATTTTTCCTATTAGGTTGTCAATTTTAATTGGTTGTATAATATTAATATTACACACCATGTGTAATGGGATGTTGGACATAATTTCCAAACATCACTCAAGTTTCGGATTTTTTGAAAAAAAATATTTAAATTTACATTTTTTGGAGTTTGAAAATGGTTCTTAAAACTAAGTAGCCTATGTGGCACCTAGGCTATGCTTAGAGCTAGGTAGTAGATTATGTGGCACCCAGACTAGGCCTAAAACTAAATAACCGAGGTTAAGCCTAAACCACATGGCATTTAAATTATGTTAAACATAGGTCACCTAGGCTATGCCTAGGCTGCAATAACCTATGTGGCACTTAGGCTATATGTATACCACCTAGGTTAAACCTACACCTACACCATATGGCTCCTAGCTAGGAAAATCCTACTTCATTTTAAGTTTAGCCTTTAGGGAAAGGCCTTTTTTATTAGCTCATCTCAAATGGCATTTTCATTTTAATATTTTTTGTGGATTTTCAATGTTCTTAATGCACCTTTTTATATAGTTTATAATGGAAGATAAAACACATGGGATAAACATTCTAATTGTAACCTAGTTGCAACCTAGTCATAATTCCTACCTATTAACTACAAACAACTACCTAACTAGCTACCTACTTACCTAGCTTAACTTAAGGTACTACCTACCAACTACTATTTAGCCTAATTTAATTTATTCACTACTTAACCTAGCTTTCAAACTAACACTTAGGCTAGGTCTAAGGTTAAGACACATGGCACTTATGCCTAAACCATGTAGGCCATGTGGCATTAGGTTAGGCCTAGACTTAATCACACAACATCTAAGCTACACATTGACATAGATTTAGGCCAGTTCATTGGCATTCAAGTGCAAGCAAAATATTTTGTACATACTTACAGTACCTTGTTTTTAACTTGAAAGCAGGAAAAAATAATCTTTTAAACTTCAAACCTTCCTCTAGCATTTCAACACAAAGGAAACTTTTAATTTTTTTCATGGCATCTCTAATCTCCCTCTAGCTTCTCAAAGCAATTTGTATCATATCATGATTTGGATTTGAAAAAATACCCCAAAAGTATCCCCAACAATTATGTCATTTTTTTGGGGTTGGGGATGATTTTAGGTATGAAAACAAAGTCCATGAACCAAAAAATATATATTAAAATGCTCACCACATTAATATTGAAATGCTTGGAAAAAAAAAACCAGATACTTGCAAAACATTTCACCTACTTTCAAATAACTTAAAAAAACATGATTATAACAATTTAACTTTTGAAGTCCATGCAAACAATAGTTAAGAAATAATGTACCCAAAAATGACATTATTATCCCTATAAAAGCAAGCCCATCCGTGGGTGGTATCATTAGGAACATCACACCTTGATTTTCTTGGACCCATCCAACTTTGAAAAATCATAAGACACTCTTATATAAACATTTTCATAAATATATTTCTTGAAAAAAATATTAAATTACATAAAATTTGAAATCTCAATAACATCATGTATTTTGATGTTCTCAATCATTGCATTTAAAAAAAGTTTCAAGAACTTAACGCTTGTTTGTTTCCTTGAACTTTTTGGTCAAGAACACAAATTTGGAACATGATTTGAAATTTTTTGTATGCATTTTTTTTCCTAAGGTAATTTAGAAGTCCTAATATTTCTAGGTTTTTATTTGACAATTAATCGATTAAATATGATTTAGTCATGAATTTCCAAAGTTAAGGCTATCAATTTTTTAAGGGGCCATTTTAATTAAAGCTATTTTAATTCACCCACTTACACTAAGCTTAAACCTAAATCACATGGTACCTAAACCTAACCTAGGCCACATGGCATTTAGATTTAAACTTAGACCATGTGACACTAAGTTTTAAGCCTAGACTAGGTAGCATATGTGTCACTTGGCCTAGCTTAAATCTAAGTAGCTTAGGGCACCTACACTAGCTAGGTCCATAGGTAGGTAAGAAGGTAGGAAATATGTAGGTACAAATTTAACCTAGGTATATAAGTAGCCTACCATAGCCTAGGTATATGATTTGGATATGTAGGTACCCTAATCATATACCTATAAACCATTATTTGCATAAAAAAACCATATAAATTGAAAATTATAAAATTGAGACTATTGATTTGCATGAAGATTTTATATAATTACAAACAACTTTTTTAATAACAATAAAGTAGAAGCACCCAATACCATCAACATACTTTAAACTTAAGCTTTAATAATGGTCTCCTATCACCACTTGGGCCAAAGGAAAGAATGGAGTGCATTTTATTGTGACGGATTATTATCACATAAAACATATATTTTTGTGTTAATTAAAGCCATAATGGATTCATAAAAGACAATTATATGTATTGACTATAGCCACAATGGAATTCATAAAGAACAATTTTATATACTAATACATGTTTATATGCAAAAAAAAAGTATATCTACAAAGTTTTTCTAGCAATAATAGGGTACTTATGAGGATGGTTTTGAGGATGGATTCTTTCAAATTTTAGATTTTGAAATTAAAATTAAGGATAACACTAAATTTATTAGGCACAAATGTTCTAAATAGTTATAAGGTTTCATGATAAAATAATGACATACTTGTGACATCAATATTAAGATCCTAACAACAAGAGCTTAAGATGCCAAATGAATGTTTGAAAAATGACATCAATGTTAAATTTAAGTTAACATACCACACAATTTCCAAAATCCAAAACTAAAAACACAAATGTCCAAAACTCATCATTTCACTTGGCATAGGTGCAAAATGTTCATATATTTTGCAAACAAAAAAATGAGAGATAAAAATAAAAGTAATTTTTATGAAATTGTTTATTATGATGATTCTAGGTTCTTCTATTGTAATATGTAAAAATGTTTAAGATAATGTTTACATAGATATTCATTATGTGGAAAAAAGTAATCTAGACCTCTAGGGGCAAAATATTTCTCTTGTTCCTTTTTAAAATAATCACCTTTGGATTCATGAAACAATTGGTCAATCCCAAAATAAGCTACAATCTTCACATGTTATAAATTTTGATTTTATAAGAAAAATATGCAACCTTTGAAATCCTTCACCCACATAGCCCATTATGGAAAAAATCCCAAGGGAACCTATCTAAAGTTGGGTGAGAATGGCTAGACTTTTTTATTACATGTAGGCTTTCAATTAAATCATCTATCTATCCAATTCAAGTTGATTGGATGTTCGATTTCTACACAAGGTGTGATATATATATTTTTTAAATACACACAAAGAAATAGGTGACTGAAATCAACACTTGAGTGATTAGGTTATTACTTCAACTGGACATTGATTTTGCCTTGCATGCATTCAAAGCATTTCCACAAGATTGGTGAGTGTTAGGTAAACATTCATTGCTAGGAAATTTGTAAGTCATGGGGTTGGAATGTTGTTTATGATAATTGTATGACCCACTATAACCATGACATGTTCCCCATCAAACTTTTATATCAATTTGTTTCTTGTTCCATCCCATTTTATTATACACATTTCTAAACAATGTTTTAATATTTCTTAGGGTTTCTAGGATTCTAGCATTGCAAACCTAAAATCAAATAACCTTTTTACATAAGCAACATTTGCACAAACACCAAAAAAAAAAGAAAAAAGACCTTACCTAGAGAGTAAGTAACATTAACAAATAACATTCAAAGAAAATTTTCACAAGTTCACAATCCCATTTTTGCAAGAAATCGTCAAAACGATGTTGCAACCAATTCTTTCGTGCTGGTGCAAAAACAATTATATATATATATTCAAATTAAAAAGAGTAAAATGCAAATGAAGAAGTGTAGATTTTGAAAAGATGCAACAAAAGAATAATAAACATTTGAAAACCTTTAAAATTGGAGAATTAAGAGAAGAGGAACAAATTTAATAAATAAAATAAAATAATAGACAAAAAAATAGAGAAAAAACCAGGTAGAAAAATGAGAAGAATAAATAAATAAATAAACAAAAACACATACATAAGCATACACAATTCTCACATGTTTGGTAATAATGGTACTTTGCACATTGTTGTCAATCTAGGGAGTTTCAATATGCAAGACCCATTTTTTTTCAAAATGCAAGTGCTATAATGGAGAACAATCTACCGACATTTTCTTCCTTTGCACCAAGTTGACACCACCATCTTCCAATTGAAGAAGGCATTTTGTGTAGTATGGTAATTCAATGTTCTAACAACCTATAATATGATTTTATATACATGCACTATTAAATTATGGAACACTAAAAATTGAAAACAATTCCCCTTTCAATCATAAGTTTTTTTTTTAAACAACAATTTTCAATGGCATTTTACAAATTGTGATCATTTTTCTATTAACAATGGTTAGTAGGCTATATATATAACTTGTATAAGGCTCCCCCATAGCATGGACCCACATCTACCATCTTATTTGTTAGTCATTAAAATTGAATCATTTTACTTAATTGCCCATTTTCTTGGGAAAATTTTGTTTAATAGAGGTTAAAAGATTATTGTAAAATTATGAGCAAAATTTTCTTGCACTATTAGAATTATTGGTTTTTCAAACAATTCAAGTTGACTAACTATTCCTTTTTTACTAATGACATGTCCATTTGGACTAAAAGCCCAAAGTATGTATGTTTTGACCAATCAACTTGACTAAAGTGATTTATTTGACCAATTCATCTAATAAAGTTAGACAACCCTCATCAAAATGATCAATGGGTTTTAATCAAATGGAACATATAGTCAAATTGAACATAAGATATTGACATCATTAGTCAAAATGACCAATGTTTTCTAATCAAATAGGAAATCCTATGTCTATTACATACCTACCTCTTACCTCCCACTTACAATTTTATAACTTATTACCTACCTACCTACCTACCTACCTACTCACCTACTCACCTACCACCTATCACCTACTTACGTTCATTCTTCATAATCTTGTAGTGATGCGTCAAAATAAACATGTGAAATAAAAAAATTGACAAAAGTTAAACACCTTTTGATGGTGTGGTTTGTTGGTTAAAAATTTGGTATATCATTAAGGAGGTCAAGGGTTCAATTCTTAACATTATAACCTATGTACATGCTTAAAGGGGCTAAAGTAGGTAAAGTAGGCTAAGTAAGATATATTAGGTTAGGTTAAGATAGGTCAAGTAAGATAGTGTAGGGTAGGCTACCACCTACCTACCTACCTTTTTACGACCTACCTACCTAGTTGACACAATTATTATTTTTTTGATATGGGCAAAAAACTGACTAGTCAAATGGTCCATACTTTGCCAGTCAATAAAGTCACCCCAATCACAATGGACATGTTGAAATCAACTTATCCAAAATGATAGATTGGTATTTTTTATGCCTATTCAAATTGGGTATTTTTTTTGTTAGATTTTCCAATAAAAAAAACCAAGTTTTCTAATAGTGTTGTTAAAGGTATTGATTTTTTTAAATAAATAATTTCTCTCCTCTTTTCTTCCATTGTGTTTTTCTCCATGTTTTTTCCATCTTATTCATGATTTTTAGGCTAAAATGCCACCATGCAATCAACAATTTGCAATGTGTTCACCTTTGGTAGCCATTTTTTCTAGGTCAATACCCAACAATTTAAAATCTCACACCCCATCTCTTTCATTTGGCATTGTAATCAAATCTCCTAATGTTTTTCTCCAATTAGTGCATATGGTTTTGCTAAATTGAAGAGGGATTGGGTAAATATTTTGGATAATTTTCCCATAGGTTTTGGTGTTTCATGGGCTAAAGGGTATGGGCCCTTTTTCAAATGAGTGCATTATCACCAAAAATTGATTTGAAAATATGATTTCTAGTTGAATTCAAAGGAATTTTATGTGTAAAAATGGCCCAAATTTGTTTACGAAAAAACTTTAGGCAACCAATTGATTGGAACTAATTTTGAAGGAGATAATCATGCATGATTTTCACTTTCATTTGATTGGTTGGTGCAAACACAATCAAAGGAACTAAAGGCACTAAAGTAAAAATCAATTCCAAGGATTGCATGTGAGATGTGGCATTCATGTGTTGGTTTATAATTCAAAATTTTGTATTTTTCATATCTAATGTACCATTGTGTTTTACATTTCAACATGTTTTGACTACATCTTCATCATATATCATGTATATTATGCATTCATGTTCCACACCACATTTATAAATTTTCTTTTGTTAAAACCACATTCTTAAAACTCATAAGTTTTAGGGTTAAAAAACCGTTTGAATTAAATGTGCTCAAATGTGTTGTAAAAATAAATTTCACAAATGTGAATTGTTTTTTTTCTTTTGATCATCAATTTAAAAATTCTCTTCAATTTTGAAAATGAATGGTGAAAATTTGATAATGAAAAAATAAATTGGAAAAAATAAATTGTTCATTCCAAAATGTTGTTTGCTTTAAATGTTTAGGACTTTTGATTTGTATCAAATTTTTTAATATTGAAATTTTATAAATAATGAAGCCTATTCATATATATGTATTAAAAATGTAAACTATTGTGTTGCCCTTATGATTTTTCAAAAATACAAAACTAAAATTTTAAATATTGCCCACCAACTAAGGAGGCTCCTTTCCCTATGTTTTCAGCATGATAGCTAAGATTTTTTAAAATTATTACATTAAGTCATCACAACTTTATTTTGAAAAGTTATTTCCTTTAAACTTGCACAACTATTTAACAAAAATAGTTATCTTGAAGTAAAACCCAAGCTTCATCTTGTTCCAACTTTCAAGTTTTGAAGAGAAAGTTTTGGTTTTAACTATTTCGAGCTTGACAAAATTGTCAAAACAACTCTATTGGTGGTCGCTTACATAGTATATTTCAACTAAAGCATGACATTTACATTAAAAACTATCTTAAAGCAAAAAAAAGATTTACAAAAAACTCAAATATTTCACCATGCAAAAATATAATCTTCAAAAAAATCCTCTAAAAGAAACCAAAATCCTTCAAGATATCATGACTCTATAACTAATCTCAAATTTCGACACAAGCCAAAATATCATCTTTCAAAAATTCTCATATAAAAATAGACTTGTTATCTAGGGGCCAAAATCGCTTGAGCTACTATGCTCTATTATGAATATAAACACAATATCCTTGCCTTGGTAAGCAAGGCCAACAAATTGCACAATAAAATGACTATTCTTGATTGGCTAATTATAATAAGTGGCTTATGTAGTTGTATTAAGGAATGTTTCACCTTATAGTACCCCATTTTCCATGTTAATGAATGGGGATTGGGAAGAAATAAAAACAATATGTTGGATGTGATAAAACATTGTTAAAGGTTCAAATAAGGGGTATGTGTGGAATTGCTTTCAGTGAGCTTCCAAACCTTATTATTTGCATTCCCAATTTTTTTAATTCGACAATTTGACACCATTTTTATAGGCTTGGGTCTATTTTGGATTTCATTATGGTTCTAAATCTTAAAGTTTCAATTCAAGTTGCAAAACAATCATAGTTAGTTATTTTACACAAAGGAGTTGAACAACATTGATGACAACCTTAATTGAATAAGTAAACTGCTTATATATCTATTTAGCAACATGTTGTTTGGTTCTTGATTTTAGAAGGAACCTTTGGCTTTGGTTTTTAGATTATTCTTGGTTTGAAATAACCTTTGGTGCGGGTTTGAACATTTTTTTTGGATTTATAAAACCTTTAATTTTCAAAACTACCTAAGGAATTCGGGCCTTGGTTCAATTTAATATTCAGTTTGAATCTATCTACATTGCACCCAACTAAAATTTTGAATTATCGTAATACTAATTTTGTTCAACTAGTGCACAATGCCCAAATGAAAAAATTGTGAATTAATTTTTATGTACCACCAATTAAAACTAGTAACTTGCTTCAAAAGCAAGGCTTCGTTGTTGCCCTTTCCAAAACCTTGCATTTATATGGTTTAAAAACCTGAACCTATTTGAAAAGGGCCAACAATCTCATCCACTTTTGAGTTTTATCAATTTCAACTTTCCAAGAAAGGGCAGTTGTACAATTGGGATCCGAATTCAAGTTTAACAAATTTTAATCTTTGAGTGGATTAAACCCCATAATTGCATGAATTTTTTTCCAAAGAACCTTTTTAAAATATCTTGAACTTTCCCATGCTAATTTTTACCATGGTGCTAGTGTAGTCAATGTTTTATTTTGTCAACTTTTTGTTGCGTAACCAAACTGGCATATCCACAAGAGAATTTTGCCAAATTTGGCTACAAGCTAAATATGAAAGTAAGATTTTAAAAATATCCTTTTGTGTTTTTTGCTAACTATTAGAACCATGTGTAAAAATTTGATGATTTTTCTGAAATGTTGGTTGAATTTTGGCTATTGATTTATTTCTTAAAGCACATGATTTAAGCACTTTGAATTATTAATATAAAATTTTGGCTATATGTAATCAACCAAAAAAGGGCTAAATGTAAGTGTCAAATTACCAAGGCACTTCATCATTATGGGGATTGTTAGATATAGTAGTCTCCCACTTAAATACGCACCTGTTTAAGTACGCATCTCGATTTAAGTACGCATTTTTTGGCAAAAAATTTAGGGTTCAAGATTTATTAGTTGAACATGTCATGAATTGTCATTTGGCGTAAGTTTTGAAGTTTTTTGCGTTTGGCTTTGAGGCCAACCGTTTGGATCTTACTTTGAAATGATTCAAACAATTTCTTAAGGTCATAAAATGTTTCCTCTACTTCTGCTTGAACTTCATGGTAAAACAGATGATCCTCGATGTCGAGAACCTGCTTATAAAAAAAGTTGAAACCCTGGAATATAACTTCGTTTTCTAAACCGACATTCAATTCTTGAATGTTAACATCACCATCATCATCCATCGCCATTTTAGCAATCTTCATCATCTCCAAAAGCTTTTCAACATCTTCCAATACAGCTATTGCATATCCTTCATTGTCCTCATCGTCAATATGAACGAATTCTTCCAGCTCTTGGATCAACAAACAAATTTAAAAATTCCATGGCTTTGGAGAATTCGGTGCATAAGTTGTCAACTTCGTTATCGGCCTCCAATTTTGGCTTTAAATTCATTAATTTTGCCTTGACAAAAACATTTTTTATAGAGGTTTGCGAAACATAATCCCAAGCGTCTTTCACATAACTTGCAACATCGAGTAGGTGCGCTGGATTTTTGTAAAAAACTCTTGCAGCTCCTCGGCATAATCTTCGCCCTTGATCTTTCTTTCGATTTTTCGCCTCATCATCGAGTTCATAGAAGTCAAGGACGTCTTTGAGATACAAATATTTGTGTTGTTTTTTCAAAGCTGCAATTATTCCCATATCACAAGGATGTTTCCAGCTTGTACAATTTGGGGGAAAGAAAACTATTTGAATGTTGTCGCGTTCAAACGCTTCAAAATGTCTCGAAGCATTATCGATCAACAATAGAACGTGACGTCCAATTCCTTTTTTCACTTCTGGATAAAACACCTCATTGAACCATTTCTAGCAGGTTTCTACATCCATCCAAGCTTTTGTTTGATTGAAATAAGGAATGGGCCATTGTCGATCCTTAATACAAGTTGGTTCTTTCAATACCTCGATCAATGCACAGGGAATTTGTGCATTCTAAATGCATTGGCGCATACGATAAAAAAAAACTTGATCTTTGGTTTTCTTTTTGCCTTTGGTGGTTGAGATGTCCTCGTTGGGCATAAGGAGGTTATATTTCGGAAACAACCGAAAAAACAAGCCAATCTCGTCCATATTATAGACATTTTCTAGGGCATATTGCTCGATAATCTTGTAAAGTTCTTCTAAAGCTGCCAGCAATTCCGAATCGTTCTTGTTGACTTCTGTTCCCTCTCCATGTAGGAGCATCTTTTGCAATCCATAGCGCGTTCTAAATCGATTTAACCGTTGCCAAGATGCCTTAAAATCGGATTCCGGAATGGAAAGACTAGAAGCAATTCTTTTCACTTTGGCTATGGTGAGAGATGGTGGGACATGTAGTTTGGCATAGCGCATGCTGTCAATCCAAATGTAAAGCATGTCTTCAAGCTTAGTAAATCATCCAACAGAAGCTCAAAATGTCCTCTCCTTAACTTCTTCAGACAACAAGGCAGACCATTCTAGAATCACCTCCCGGTTGTCCCACACCTTTCGGATGGCGCCTTCACTAACGATGTACTCTCGAGCTAAAGCCCTTTTACTCGGAGCATTCGTTTTGCTTAACTTCAAGATGATTTTTTAACGTTGATGCTCATTGAGACGCTTTTCGTTTGGTTTCTTCGACATTGTAGTGAAACGCAAGTGATTTGGGAAAGACAAATCTAAAGTATGCACCTACTAGCTAAGTACGCACAAACCACACAGGTTCAAGTTGCATACTTAAGCGAGAGACTACTATACTTAATGGCTCAAAGATTAACCCTTAAATGACTTGTAGCTTTTAAATGTCAACTCATGGTGCAAATGTTTATGAAAGAGATCCTTGTTGGCGCATCAAATTTAAAAATTGCCAATCAAAGGCAAATTAGGTATGGTAAGTGTTGCTCACTTGCCCCTCCCAACTATAATTGCAACCCCTACTAATATTGTCCTTCACTCAGTTGGTTGTTTGGTGCCTTCAAGTAGAGAGACCCCCTTTGAAGTCATTGCATGTCTTATTGTGAGCACTTTCTATAAATTGTCATGGATTTCATTGGTCAGCATACTATTTGGAGCTTTATGATCACACTCTACATGGCCCAAAAAGAATTTCTAAATTTCTTCAATTTGAAATTCAAAAGAGAAGCCATTGTTGGCTTATCATGTATACTAGCGTGGCCTGTGTCATTGGCCCAAGTGTTACCCACATCCTCAACTGCTTTTTCCTTTCAAAACCTGGTTTTTTGGAATTTACTTGAATTTTCAGCAGCAGAAATCACTTAAAATCCAAGATCTCCCACATTCTGAATCCAAATCTTACCAAATAAATTCCATTAAATCCTGTTCATCAAGATATTTCCAAGAACACCAAAGACACATTCCAATTCCTCCAAAAATTTCAGCTATAATTTAATTTAATTTTCAGTGAAAAAAGCATTCTATATTCAAGAACTTTTGCACCGCAAGTCCATGCACCCCTCCTCATTGAGAGCTTTTCAAAGACATCAAGAACACAATCTGAAGCATCCCGGTTTGGTGGATCTCATAACTACAAAACAAAACAAAACTACATTCCTTCCTTCCTTCATAGATAGGTAGGGGGTTAAGCTGTTTCACATAGAGATGAGGGTTTCTTCATGGATGACTCTCCAAACTTGACGATACAAAATGGTATTCCCAACTCCAATAAATCAAAACTTGTTGTTGTTGTTATGGTTACATTAATGTTCTCTAATTTAGAAAACTTCGATTGCTTGCTGTTCTGGTTGCATGGTGTCCCAGCTATATAGCCTGCTGCACTCAAAGCAAGGGATGCAGATCCAGTTGAGCTGAATTTAGATGCAGAATCAGGAGGAGTTGGCAGCAAGCTCTCAAAGTAGGGGGCTTGTAGCTCACCAAGTCAATTCGGTGGGTGCCCAAGAAAGACGCAGCAGCGCCTTGTGCATGCAATTGGCTGTGAAAGGAATTTGACTGGTGCTGAGTCATTGCACGGGCGTGTCAGCATAACTGCCGAGTACCTGCCTGGTGGTAGTGAATAGTTGAGTTGTTTAATATTGAGAACGTTTTTGTAAAGACATGAAAACGCTCACCTGCTATTTGATGGCAATAAATGAGCTCTCACCGTAGCTTGCGGCTGGACTTCAACGGTAAGCGCATTTTACGTTCCTTAAAGTAATAATCCTTGTCCATGAATCCGATGGAATCAATTTGTGACCCAAAACGCCAAGAGATTCGTCAGCCTTGAGGATGATGACTCATCAATGTTCAGTGACACCCAAAAATCCGCTTCGCCCTTAACCGCAGCAGCAGGAAATTTTTGGGTTGACGAAATCTTCGAGGTCTAGGGTCTAGTGCACAAAATTTGTCCCAAGTGCATGGAGGGAGGTCCAACCAGCCAACTGCCCATCAGACATGTCAAATCCATATATTTAAAATATCCGTCTCGGTCATGTAGTATGCAACTTTGAGCTGAATCTTCTGGTAAAAAGAATTTGGAATTTGGTTGAGAAATGGAAATTTCTCATACTTGAATCTTCAATTGGTGTAGTTACATCAGTACTCAATTATTTTCAATTTTATTGAGAATTTGAGCCCCTTGTCATTCTTTGTTGAATTAGAAATTTGCAAGGTAAGTAGACTACATTTGTATGATTGTGGTGGGGAAAAAATGAGGCATGGGATGAAGGATAAATGAGTGATTGAATTTGCACAAAAGGGATTTAGACACAAGCAAAGAATTTTTGATTGTTTTGAACACCTTGCATAGGCTCAATCCTTGCTCCTATCCTAGAACTAGGCACTCCATAATTTGACTCCACGTTTGTTTTCAAAATGTCAAAAACATCGAGTAGAAAAATTTCTCACTAAAGTTCACATCAATGTTGTACATAGTTCTTCAATGCTTCCTATCATGTTCAGTAAATCACAAAAAAACCTATAAGGAGTAATTAGAGACATGAAACTATCATTTAGAAAAGGTGAACCTTATCAACGATGTGGTAGCTACAACTCATGTATGTCAAGTTTTGAAGTTATTACTCTTGCCTAGGTGTGTTGGAAGTGATGGACCAAATTGGTGCTCTTGACATTCAAGGGTTTAAATTAATTTGCATTTGACATTTACAAAATTCAAAATGAGCTACAAGAATACATCTAGATCAATGAGTTTGATACCACATATGATTTTTATATTATATTTTGGATTATATAATAGCAACTTTGATCGTCTAAATTATCCACCAATGGCAACATTCTCATATGCTTAAATTTTTAATGTGAACTAATCTCTTTAATGTGATCGTATTCCATCAAGTTCATTCAATCAAAGGTAATTTATATTTGAACTTTTTGTTGAAAAAGATCGAAGGTACTTAACAATGGGTGTTGTGCATGGGTCAATCCTTTTGTGTAGAGTATGGTGTGACCGAATAGGAAGCAAATTTGATCTCTCTAATGTGAACATTATTTTGTTTTAGGGTTTAGGTTTTGTTTTGAATGGCCGTCAACTTTCGTTGTGCAACGGCGGAATTTTTATTATCACTGTTTGTTAATGGTTGTGAGTAGGAAACTTTGTTTGTTTGTGTGTTATGTGAAACATGTTGGAAATAGACGATGGGTGGCCAAAGGCATTGCAAGCATGCAAAGTAGACGAGAGGTAGGATGTTGTTGGACAAATATAAGAGGTGGAGTTTGAGGGCAAGGAAACATATCTATTTTATTTTTTTGAAATTGTTGCAATTTTTGTAGAAGGAAGAGCTTGCATAAATCTATAGTTATTGTTTGATTTTTGCTACGCTAGTGATTACGTCATGGCAAGCTTTGTGTTCTTGCTAAAGTTAAGATTTATAAGGGGTTGATGTTGAAGGCTGATGAAATAAAGGAGGTTTAAGTTATAGAATTTTGAGCATGTAAGGAAGTGCATCTGCAGGGACCTTGGTGGAACCTTTATTGAAATCCAGTGGGTAGCACATACATATGAATGAAAGCTAAAAACCTTAGTAGGTATCTTTGGGTTGGACAAAATGTGGTTGAGAGAGGAACAAAATGGGAAATATTATAGTAAATATCCAAAGATCCATATTTTGCACAAAATTCTATTTTTCCTGAGTAGTTGCAAGCCAACTTGGCATATTTTGTTCAATTAAAGTTCGTACCGAGAAGTCAATTTGTTTATATAGCTAAACCAAACATTTTTCTGCATCATCTCATGTGGTAAAATGATGGATTAGCAACTCATAACGGACCAAATGAACATTGAGAGCGTTAACTTCAAGTTGGACCCCATTAACTCATGCATTCACAATATGTGAATTTGTTCCTAGCAGTAATTTGAAGGCTACCATTGTATCAATTTAAGAGAGGCTAATAGGTATGTGCAATCTAGAAATTCACATGGTATGGAAAATCATGTACTGTAGGATTGCAGAACCAAGGTGTTGTGATAGTGTCGGTTTAGCATGAAATGAGTTGCTGACATTGTTGCACATGGTTAGGATTTGTAATTAGGAGATAATATTTCTACCTTTTTTCTTTTGGTTAGAATCGGTCCTTTGGATTCTATTGTTGTAAAAACAATTTCACATTACACAACAATTTTTGAATGAAAAATAATAAATATTATGTTAGTTTGGGGTAATAAAATGCCTTTGAGCCAACTTTTTTGCACATAATGTGATGGTTGGAAAAATGCATTACATAGTTTAACACAAGTTATCAATTGGCCAAATTGATTAATTGGTTTAGATGGTTGATTATTTCACACAATTGGATGGTCCAATTGATTGGATAGTCCTTTCCCAATACCAATTTTATGTTTATGAGTGGGGCATGGGAAAAAATCAAAACATCACTATTCATACCCAATATTTTGGCCTTCAGCACTCAATTTCACATCCAAAGTTATTGGCTTAGGGCAATCTTGTCATTGGGTGGTACCATTAGGAACAACACACCTTGATTTTTCTAAACCCATCGAACTTTGAAAAATCATAAAAAAACACTTAATTGAACATTTTCATTAAAAAAAATTGAATACATTTATTAGGTTCCATAGATTTTGAAATCTCAATAATATCAATAATATTTTGTATTTTGATATTCCTAATCATTTCATTTAGAAAAAGTTTCAAGAACGTAGCACCTGTTTTTTCCTTTGAACTTTTTGGTCAATAACACAAATTTGGAACATGATTTATGAATTTTTCTATGAATTTTTTTCCTAAGGTAATTTGGAAATCATTTTATTTTTAAGCTTTTATTTGGTAATTAATTGATTAAATATGATTTAGTTATGAATTTCCAAAGTTGAAGTTGTTGATTTTTAAAGGGCCATTTTAATTAGGAATATTAAAATTTCCAATTTTCCAAAATTTTAAATCCCCAAATAGCTTCAAGCCATATATTAGAGCATGAAATTGATAAACATGAATAATTTATAATCTATAATTGTGAAAACATTTAATGAAAAGGGCCTCAAAAAATAATTTGGTTGTTTTTGGTTCATTAACCATTATTTGAAATGGTTTTTAGTGGTACCACCCAAGGATGGGTTTGCCCCTTATTATTTCCCATGTTCGCCCATAAAGATGGAATTGGGATTATAAAAGGTGGGAGACAATTAATAAAAAAATTTAAAAAGGGACCAATTGAACAATTTAGTCAATCAATAGCAAGTGTTAGATTGTGTAGTTTTTTTGCTAGCCATAACATCATGTGTTCAAATGCAAACCCTAAATCCTAACCCCTAAATGTCGAACAACAACAAAAAGAAAATCTGACTTTATTTCAACATGGACAACTTTGATTCTACTTCACCCATTGTGGGCTAATGAAATAGAATAATTTTTGGACAAAATATTTTCAATAAGTGAAACTTAATTCTTTGGGTTTTTCTACATCTTCTTTCTCATTGTTTTATTTTGCAATAGATTGGATAGCCTTGCATGTCTTTGCTAAAAGTTGAAAATTTAGGTGCTACTTGGCAATTGAATTTTGGTTTCAAGGAACTAAGTCCTAGATTTATAATATTCTCCGATAGGATCATCACAAGTTCCTTCAAGTTAAAAATCAATTGCCAAACAAGATCTAATTTTCAACTCTAAATAAAGGTATGCAAAAACAGTCCAATATATTGCAAAAGAAAAGTTGTGAAAAAGAAGTTTGTGTTGAAACCCAAAGTATTTAGCTCTATAAACTAGGGAGAACATTTTATGTATGGGTGACACTCGAAAAACTATTATAACTTACAAAACATTGAAACAAGTTGCACAATATCATACATTGTGTTGATGTTTTCCCTTTGTTACATGCCTTGAAAGTGAGCCCCATTTTTTTCATTAATGACTTTTAACACATTCATCTTTGAACATAAATATGATTATGTATAGATTCTATGATTTACTGTTTAGATATTACAATTTTCATTCATTGAAGTGTGAACTTTGAAATATGGTGACTTTTCATGGTGGTTGGATTAGATAAACAATTTGAAATATTATCCATGATTTTTTATGTCCTTATAAACACAATTGCATTTGAGCCTTAAAAATTAAAACATGAATTTTGATGCAAGACCATTAAAATAAATGCAATGCACATTTCATGCTTTGGCTTTTCTAGTTGGAAACCTTGTTAAATTACTAAAGCATAGGCACAATCCACATCCAATGGTTAATTGGACGTAATCTTTTGATCTCCCATTGCCTTGACACACTTGTGTTTGGTTATTTGTGCGACTTTATGGCAAATAATAGCTTAGATGGTCGTGCTCCAAGGTTCTCCAATGTCAACCCCACCAATCATTATGTTCTTCAAGCTTGCAACATGCCAAACATAATCTAGTATGGACACCATGCCCCAATTCCCCTCCAATTGGGCACCATGGATTGTTCCTCCTCCTACAATCCAATTATTCACATGTCCTAATGCGTATCGATCCTTGTCAATCATGCCAAAATAATCAACATATTCAACATTGTCACCAATGTTGATGTCACCATTTGTGAACATCTATCGCATTGGTTTTGAAACAAAAGGTGGTTCAACAACTTCTACAAATGTTTGGCTAGCACCATGTATAGGTTTCTTGTCCTCCTTTGATTTTATAATCACACCATCATTTTCAGCATCATAGTTAGAATCACCATACCCTAAGTTGTTTCCATCTTCATATGAAAATCCATGAGTGGTATTTCACCATTGTCCACCCAATTCATGTCATTGTTAACATTTTTTGCTTGTACCTTTATTTTTCCAAGGCACACAAGGCACCTTCATAACTAGCTAATGTTGTTTCTTTGGCCTTTTGCACACCCTCTATTGAGCTTGCAATTCTAGTGTGATTTGGATATAAATGGGTATTCATTTTACCATTGCAATTTTGATCTAATTCCTTGGTCATGGGGAAAACATCTTCACCCATTTTGTCCTCATCATTGTTCACATTAACCCTTTTGACTTGTTAAAGTCTTCTTCACTCCCAAGTGCCCAAGTGGGACAAAAACTCATGCCCTTTCATCAATGTTGACATTTCACTACTAGGAGATGTGGCCAAGTTCACCTTGTATTTCACTAAGATTTGAGTGAACTAGGACAGATTCACTATAGGAAATCATGGTAAAACATGTTAACCCCCTAGTGACCGGGGACCGGTTGCTACGAACAGGTCAATTAAGCCAGTGAAACAAGATGGAAAGAAGTGATGTCCAAATTCAGGTGGAAATTACACCTATTAGTTAAATCAACCTACAACACTAGTCAATTAAAAGGGTTTTTTCACCTGGTGTGATTAATTAATTTAAATTGTTTTTTCATATTATGTTTAGTTAATTTAGAAGAGTTATTTCACAAATTATGGTTGGTTGATTCAAGGAGATTTTTCCATATGTTAACCATTAAATATGGGTAATTAAGTCCATAATATTTTCATCTTGTAATTTCCATGTGTCCATCTAAAAACTCAAGATGACAAGTATAGAAACATGCATAGAAACTTCTAAGGTTTGATGATCCTTGTTGAACTTTCAGTGTGCTTGCAATTTATACAAGTAAAGAGTCACCACTACCCTTGGATGACATTTTGTTGCCCTAGATTGCCTAGACACACCACATCAATAAATTTATGACAATGGACAATTTGAGTGAGACAAATTTGGAAATTTTTCTACTACACATTTCCCCCCAATAAATTGAGAGAAGATAGGTGGATAAGAGGAAATCTAATAAAAATTGAAATTATAGTCTTCAACAAGCTCACTCACAAAGTGCCAGACCATCATCACGATGGTCTGACCAAACTCCCCACTAGCAAGAAACCATCTAACCTCATTTGTCTGGGATGTGCTTGCTTCATTGCTTCTTCCATTCTCATCTGGAAAAAGGCCCCTAAAATATCCATCGTACAACATATCAATGTCTGCAGCCTGGCTATCACCATTGATTCCATTAGATGCACTATGGTTAATGTAGGACTGTGAGGACGTTGTGCCCAATGGGGCTACTTCATCTAGTGCAGTCCTTGTACTTTGAGGGTGTGGTCGTCGCTGGGTAGCTAGATTATTCCATGGTTTTAAACACCAAGGCTTGCTAGGTTGTGGTGCCGATGGTACTTATGCTACTGCGCCTCGGGCCTTATGCAAGATGGCCTGCTCCTACTGACACCCATCATCCTTCACAGCTATCATCATCACTTCAAGAATCACAGAAATCAATACCCAATTGCTAGAAGCTGAATTAGGAACCTGATATTTGCCAACTCCATGAGAAATTCATAGCTTTCAATGTTGGTACCACATATCTTGATAGGCTGGCAAGTGTCTATAACCAATCATTTTGACCACATGCAAGCTCTG
>Ga0209208_10002952_pt1 | contig 24477 bp, 21 predicted proteins | sample S1TSphfallax_3_FD_187694 | JGI IMG/M metagenome (GOLD analysis project Ga0209208, IMG submission 187694) | Host-associated microbial communities from peat moss isolated from Minnesota, USA - S1T2_Fd - Sphagnum fallax MG (SPAdes) (version 2) | ecosystem: Host-associated > Plants > Peat moss >...
TGTACAAGTTTGCTTAAGATCTCAACCCAATCGAAGGTCTAAACAAAGAGTATGAACTCACAAATTCCTTGAGATTTTTCCAACTATCTATTGCACTCCACCTACACACACCGGGGTCGAGTCGATTCCCGACTTTTAGTGGTCAGGAGTCAAATTGTCAATTTGACTCCTGGCCCTTCTTTTTGCCATAACTTGTGCTGAAGATGTCCAAATGGTTCATGCAAGGCCATTTTCGACATCTACACTTCAATAGTTTTCCAATGACATGAAGAACCTTTCAAGGTGAGGTGTTTTGACCCCTATAATCAAACTCTGAAGTTTCGAGAGTCTTAGAGGATTCCCAGGACCCCATTTCCGGAGTGTGAATGTCATCCTCACACTCTTCCAAAAGTGGGGTTGCGACAAAAGTAATGAGTTGGCTAGTTCAATGTGTAATTGAGTAGAATTTGGAGAAAACTTGGATTGCCATTGATCTAAGACGATATTAGGTTCCCAAGTACACATGGGTGGTGGGAAAATCTTGGGAGGATCATGTTTTTCATAGGGGGAATTTAAGGACCATGTTAGTTATCGTGTGAAAAAAAGTTAGAATGTGAAAAAATTGTTATACTTTAGTAAGGCTATGAAATTGGGTTTATGGCATGTGAGAAATAAAAGTTTATATATGTATGTGATTACTCTTTTCATTTGGGTTTAGAAAATAATTAGGAATATTTAATTGTGTACTGTAAAAAATTTCTTTTTATGTTTTTGGAATTTTTTTCAATTAACATGATAGTAAATAGTTTGTTCTTGTCTTCCAAAGTAGGCATACCTCTTGCATATGTTGCTACAAGAGATAATTACCTTATGTAGGTGTGTGGAATTAATTATTTTAGTTATTTTTTCTTTCTTTATGATTTTTACTTTCAAGGAAAATTGTAAGATGCATTTTTTGAAACTTTAAATGTAATCACACCCATAGGTTTGAAGTGATTTATTTTTTTTTCATGTTTTATTCCACAATCATAAATAGTTTAGTTTGTAATTGTGAAGTTCATAATACTTACATTTACTTACCTAGGTACCATAATAAACATTTGCCTATAGTAAGTAGGTACCATAATAGGTATGTAAGTCGGTACACTACTACAAAAATGCAGTGCAATTCACTAGCTTAAATCACTATGAGACCTTAAAAATGAAATAAATTCATTCCATTTTACTAATCTCACCCTGGTTAAAATAATTTCAATATAATATCACTATGTACACATCATGTTTCAATTTTAATTGACATAATTCATTATTATAATTTTTGTAATAAATAGCTTTATTTTTATGTTATTTTCAATATTTTATATATGTTAATTTATGATATACCCTATATTATTTTAGGCTACTTTAATTATATTAACTTATATCATCCATTATTATAAGAAATTATAGGCTATTATACATTATTATACATTATTTTACCTTAATGTATCTTAACTAGATTATTATAGTCTTTTAAATTATTTTAAATTAAATTATTCAACTAACTTTAAGTTATACCTTAGGTTACTTTATTTTTAAATTAATATATGTTCAAATTATACTTTAACTTATTCAAGGTCATTTTATTTTATGTTATTATAAATTATTTTATCCTAAATTTAAAAAATTAAAAAATAATATAATGACCTAAGGTAAAATAATTTTGAATAACCAATAATAGCTTATGAAAAATAATTAAAAATAACCTACAATATCATAATTACCACTAACCTATGATATTATAACATAGAATATTAACAATAATTCATAATAAAATAGTCACCAATAGTCATAATATAAAATAAAATAATTAATAGTAATTTATAATCCAATAGCCATTAATAGTCGTCATATAACCTAAAACCTTACCAATAGCCATTAATAGAGTAGGCACCAATATCCATTATATATATATAATAATAATAACCATTAATAACCATCAATAACCACTAATGGAATAACTATTAATATCCATTAATAGAATAACCACCAATAACCATTGATAAAATGACCACTAATAGCCACTAATAGCCATCAATAAAATTACCACCAATAACCATTGATAGAATAACCACTAATAGCCACTAATAGGCATGAATAGAATAACAACCAATAACCATTGATAAAATAACCACCAATAGCCACCAATAGCCATATATTATAATTACAAAAGATAAAATTAAGGTGAAATAATCTACAATAGACAAAAATAATTTAAAATGAAATAACCCACAATAGCCTAGAATTGCCAATAATAACATAAGGTGAAATAACTTTGAATAACCTTCAATAGCCAAAAGTGAACAGTAATAGCTTCACATACTAAAAAATAACGTAAAATGAAATAATTTAACATAACCAAAAATAATTTATAATAGTTTGAGGTAGCCTAAATTGAAATAATTTATAATAGCCAAAAATAACATTAAATAATAAAAAAAACTTATAATAGCCGAAAATAACCTAAGGTGAAATAGGTTTAAATAGCCAAAAATAATTTACAATAACTGAAAATAACCTAAGGTGAAATAGGCTAAAATAAATATAAGTAACTTAGGGTCAAAGAGCCATAAATAATAGTAAATAATGTAGGGTGAAATAATTTAGATAAATGAAAAATAACATTATAATAACTAAAAATAACCTATCATAAGTAATATTATTATATTAACAAAAATCTTATCCATTTTTTAAACATTTTTTTTCAAAAAAATGGTCATTAAAATGTTATTGAATGATGATATTGAATTTTTTTTTTGCTCAAATGATTTTACACTTCCAAAAAGAAATAAATGTACATTATTGAATTTTTTAAAAAAAAAGTAAATTCAAATCATTTCATTTGAACAAATCTTAATAAAATATGAATTTTCTTTTGTAATGTTTAAAATGAAATATTTGATAAATATAATGCAATGTAACATATTATCATAACAAGTGAGGTGATTCAATGGTAGGATTGTTTGCCTACATTCTAAAAGTTAAAAGATCAAACCTCACAAATGGTGTGTGCGTGGTGAACAATGGTAAGTTGATCAAATTTTCTCCTATTTAGTTTCTTAGAATAGGGGCTTAGATTGATTATGTGGCCTATGTATCTAGGTTAGGTTCTAACCTAGCATATGTAATGACACATGTCAATAACCTATTGGTTGAAAATCATGAAATCATCAATAATATTATATATTAAGTAATTAAAATTTAATTGATTTCCATGTTGCCTAATTAATTAACTAGTAAGTGAATGGTTTGGTAAAAAAATTTACTTCATGTAAAAGTAACATTGTCTCATTAAATACTAATGAAACAATTCATTGTCTATAACAATTGGTCCCTGTTCACTACGGGGTTGACCAATTTCACCATGGTAAAAATGTCTAAATTCATTCAAAATATAGTGAAACCCAAAATGAACTAAGACGCATTTTGGTGTAATGATAGGATGTCATTTTTGTTTGTTCAACTTGACCAAATGTTCCATTTAACTAAAACCCATTGGCCATCTTGACCAAGGAGATATTTTTGTCCAATTTGATTAGATGTCCCATTTTGATAAGTATTCAAATGAGCCATCATTAGTCAAATTGATCAATTAGTAATTACAATGTCTATTCATATGGTGGGCCTTTAGTCAAAATAAACATTTGAATAAAAAAAATAGTAATTAATCAAGTTGGATAATTTGAAAATTCATGTCTTTTCTACTAATGAAGTATTATTCTTGGTTGGGTGAATGACCAATGTACATGATTGATCTATTTTAAAACTAGATTGTGCTATGAAGTTATTGTTGGAACCAACCCCAATTTTCACCCATGATTATTAATGGTACCCAAATTGAAACTTATTTATAGTTGTAATTTCTCTATGTATAGAGAACTAATACAATTGTTTTAGTGTATGTGAAGGGCACCTTACCTTTAGTAAAATATTCCTCCTTGAAAAAGGATGGCACCCAAAATAATGTCTTGTGTGTGGAAAATGCCTTTTATCCTTGACAAATAAAATCAAAGTGATCAAAAGTGTATTAAATCTTTACACCCAATAAGTTCATCGAATTGTAATTCTATTGAGTATGATCAAAAAGCTTTATGCAATAAAGTTATCTGTAAAGTATGAAAAACAAGGGTGAGAACCTTGTGTTTGTTGAAAACATGAAATGCAATAAAAAATACAAGGGGTAATAAAAAAAATAGAATAAGGAGGTGACAAAGGGAAAAAAGTGGGGAAACTTCAAAAATGCGCACCAAGGATGATTATAAGAGACAACAAGCTTTGAAGATGTTTACATTTTTTGTGGATGGAACAAACAAGTTTGTAATAAAAGGGGAGGCTTTAAATGATTATATAAGGAAATCAAAATGTTTGAGTGTAGAGAAGGCAAGAGTTTTAGAATGCCAAAAAACGCTTGAAGTTTGTTTAAAGGAGGAGGTTGCACTTTGGAGGTCCCATGCTTGAAAGACAATGTTGTGATTTGGAGAAAAGTTGATCGGGAAACACATTAGTAGAAGTGGAAGAGGTTCAATGCTTAAAAAAACTAGCATGCAATCATCACTTATAGGTCATCATTTTCTAGATTCAAATAATGTTTAAACATATAATTGAAATGTAAGCCTTTTTATAACCATGGTCATAATAACAACACACTTTTGTAAAAATGATGAGGTCTTTACAATTGTTTTAAAAATTTCAAGAATTGAAAATTTATATTGTTGTGTGTGCAATGTTTTTCCACCATTGTGTGGTTTCTTTTCACTCATTATTGCAAAGTATGTCAATTTGTGCAAACCATAACTAAAAGAAAGTTAGTTCAATTTCACAAGAAAAGTTTTTCATATCTTCATGTATAAACAAATCTTCTCCCCAAATCCTATCAACCTTCATACACCCAAAACCCTAAGCTATAATTGTGCTTGGAAAAAAAAAAGTTTGTTGTTTCCTTTTTTGGTTTCCATTGTTATGCAACATGTTTTTATCTATTTACCTTTGATAACCTCAGTGTTTTGGTGTATTTATTGAGTGAGTTAGACATGGTTATGTTTATAGGTGAAACATTTGCTTGCAATACATTATAGGTATTCAAAGTTGACCATAGGGCCTACCTCTAACACCTTGTAATGACTTTAGGGATAACTTTGTACTATTAGTTGCAAATTGTCAAACTTCCTACAAATATTAGTATTAGTAGGAAACCTTGAGAAGGGGGGAAGGGAGGCAACAACCCCATCACAACATTAATCAAAGTTCAAAAAGTATAAAGAGGGCAGGAAACACCACACAAATGGCAACACCATCCTCCCCAAAGATATTCAAATGGCACCACTCCGTCCTAAAGGCTTAGTTGATCCTATCCTAAATATAAGGTTCACATGTGGGTTGGAGCGAGTTGATCGCTTTCTAGGTGGCCATCCCAACCTCAATGGTGGCCATCCAGGTTTGCTAGAGAAAATTGCGGAAGGAATATTGGGCGTCAAAGGGCATCCTACATCTTTTGGACCAAAGGAAGTAGAGAATGAAACTTCTAAGAATGTCCAATGGTTGTTTAATGTAGGAGAAGCCACTAGTGTGGTAGCCTTGAATATTGGGAGGGTCATCCTCTCTTTCAAAAATGAGTTTGCTTAATAAGATGAAGGGCCAGGAGAGGGCAACATTGTTCGGAGCCCCCCATTTTTGCCAAACTCTAAGGTAGGCCTCCCAAATGTGCTTGGTTTTAGCACATTTAAAAAGGCAATGTTGTGGTGATTCGAGAACTTCATTTGGGCAAACCTTGCACATAGGGGGGATCCCCATGCATTGGAGCTAGGTGCCAACAAGAAGCTTGTAGTTAGTGACGCATTCCCAAGTCCCGGGGTGAACCCACTTGAGGGTTCACCAAAGTGTAGTTGCGAAAAGTTGGGACTTGGAAGGCGCTCCCGACTTCTAGCTCTAGAAAAGGGGTAGAGGGTCGAGTTGGGAGCCCATGGATTACACTAAGAAGAGGGACTAGTAGATCAAGCTTGAATCTGCATCAAAATAAACCACAAAGTGGTTAGTTCACATTTCTGGGACACCTTTGGGCGTGGGGACAAGCCACGGGCACTTTGGACCACAAGACACACCACAGCCCGGACTCGGGGGAAGCCACCACCTTCCCCCATATAGTATTCTCTACGACGCTCCGCTGAGACTACATCCAAATGGCTCTTTTTCTCGGGATTCTCAAGTTGGAGTCCCGAAATTTTCCCGAAACTGTCCCAGGTGGAGTCCCGGGACTTTGGGAGCTCATAACTCCCGACTTCCAGGTCTGATCGCAACAAGGTCTAAATCAAACTTGTAGCCCTCGTCGAGATCTTTCCAACGACGTATCGCACTCTCAATTCGGAGGTCGGGAAGAGGTCGATTCCCGACTTTTAGTGGTCGGGAGTCAAACTGCTAGTTTGACTCCCGGCCCTTCTTTTGCCCATAATTTGAGCGACAGATGTCCAAATGGCCAATGCGAGGCCATTTTCGATATCTACGCTTCAAGACCTTTCCAATGACACCAAGAACACCTCAATGCGAGGTGTTTTGGGCCTTGATGTCGAACCATAAACATTCGGGAGTCCCGGAGGACTCCAAATCCCCAACTTTGGAAGTGTTGGGCTTCACCCCCACACTTAGCCAAAGTGGGGTTGCGACACTCAGGGTGAACCAAATGAGGGTGCTGACCTTGTGAGGGTGGGAGTTGTGCCAAATTCTAGCCAACACTTGGGGATTCTTTGAGTTGTTGAAGTTGAGTTGCTGGATGAAGGAGCGGATAACAAGGACCTTGGGCGGTCTCCTCACATTCCTATAACCTCACTTAGCCGAATACCCAAAGAAGGGCGAGTCCCCCAATGGGGGGGTCCCTTGCTAATGCCATTTTCTTGGATCCTAGGGGAGGCTTACGATAAAGCCAGTTTCAAATATTTAAAGAAGAAAAGATTTGGGAAGCATAGAGAGGTCTCTGACCACTTTGAAGGGGGCTTTGTGCTTTTCTTGGGGAAAGGACTCTGATCAAGTGATTATCCCTTAGGTGAGAGTGTCACATCTTGAGAGCTCACGGCTCTAATAAGGCCGTTGGGGGAGATCTTGCTGAATCTAATGGCTTTGACCAAATTTGAGAAAACTCCCATCACTCGATATATCTAAGTGAGAGGGGTGAGGTGGCCCATAGCCTTGGTGTTGATCCAGTCACCAGTTTGGAATCGGTTAGGGAACACGGTTGGGTTCTAGGGGATGCTAGAGATGATGTTGTCTCTACTTGTTCGGTTGATAACATGGCAATTCATCTTGAGTACCAGGAAGCTTTTCCATTCCTTGTCCTCCCAATCCCATAGGTCCTTTATTTTGGTGCATCCAGCTTTAGCAATGACCTCCCCCTTCACTAAGTCCATTCACCCCTAAAGGAGGGCCAACAACATTAGTGACCAGGGGGTTGCTGGAGATAGGTTGCCTAAGGACTTTTGCTTGCAATGTGGGTTTGGTCTTCACGAGACTTGCATGTTTTTCCACAATGAACTAGTCATTTTTTGGAATTGAGGGGCAGCAAAAAGCCAATTGATATCATGATTCCTTGGGGTTTTGTTGTGGACTGATAGTTAAATCTAGTTCACGCAATGTTTCAAGATTTCCTTCCAGGGTTTGCCACCAAGAGATAATCCTCACACCAATAGTTTGGCGAGAAGGGCTTCTGATTATGCTTTGGGGTCGATGATTCTTAAATTGTCACACGAAGGGGGGATGTGAGGGAGTCCCACTTGACCTTTGCTTGGGTTTTAAACGCTTTGCCTCCCCAAATGAAGTTTCCAACCACCCCTTTAATTTGGTTGGACATTCTGGGATTAGGGTTCCAACAGGCTGCCATGTACCACATGGAGGAAAGCATGACCTTGTTGGCTATTATAATTTTGTCTACAAGGGAGAGGTTGTAGTTACCCCATGCTATGATTTTATCCTTTAGGGAGGTCATAAGTTTGTCAAAGTTAGCCTTCGCAAGGAGCTGGAAGCCGACTTAGATGCTCAAGTAGTGAACTTTTTTGCTTTTAGGGACCCACTTTAGCCTTACCTCTTATCCCCATTCCCAATCTCTCTTCTCTTTGCTAGCTTAGATGGCAGCAGTTTTCCCTTAGTTGATTTTCACCCTAGATGCAAGGCAAAAGAGGTCCAAGATTGTCCGCATTCTGTCCATGTTGCTTTGGGTTCCTTTGAAGTAGAAAGCGGTGTCATCAACAAAGGTTTGGTCCCGCACGCAGCCTCCTTTGAGCAGGGTTAGCCCTTCCACCTTATATTTTGTCATTTAGTATGTGGCCAAGGACGTCCGTCAATAGGATGAATAGGTATGGGGCCAACAAGCAACCCTATTTTATCGATATAGATAGCTTAAAATCTACTTTAGGTTTTCCATTAACCTTGACCGAGGAGGAGGTTAACCAATAAGAAGATGAGACCCACTTTATCCATTTGGGGCTAAAGCTTAATTTGGACATGGCTAGAAAGAGAAAGCCCCACTTTATTCTATCAAAGGCTTTTTCAAAATCGAGAAGGAGTAGGGGTAAGTCCTGCCCACTCTAATGATTCTTGGGCTAGGAAGTTGTTGTCCAAAATACTCCTCCCCATCACGAAATCTGTTTGGTTAGGTCCAATCACAAAAGGTAGATTAACCTAGATCCTTTGTGCTAAGATTTTGACAAGTATTTTTTTGTAGATACTTTTAAGAAGAGTGATAGGTTGCGAGTTTCCTAACTTCGAATGATCTCCAGATTTCGAGATCAGGGTGATCATCCTTTTGTTGTTAAACCATAAACCCTAAACCCTACAAATATTAGAGTTATCAAGAAAGTCACCTTGTCTTTGGGCTTGCTTTCACCTTCTATCCCCTCTTTTAGTGGTATCTACATAGTAATGAAATTCTATTAAATCTGAGTATGCACAAGGTCTGAGACTAATTATAGTAGTTATACAGGTAAGAGCAAGTACGAGACTAATTATAGTAGTTGTACAGGTAAGGGCGGTGAAAACATATGTAGCAGCAGTGGAGGCACTCACGAAAAAGAAAAGACAGGATCAAACTCAGTTAACCACCAAAATTGGTGAGAAAATTATTTGGGTCCCGGTTATTTTGTTTTGTAAAATTTTCATTTCCCAATTGTGCGTTTGATTCCCTATTATGCCGAAACTGGTCGTTCTCACTCCCTAATCACTAGACTTTACTGATAACTATGTCACAATGTAATCTCATTTCAGAATTTCTTAAAGGGGATGATTTTATCAACAGTTTTGTAAAAATTATAATAGACAAAATCAAAATTGTTTCTTCTACTGAATAATAAGGTAAATCCTTTCAATTGCAATTGTTTCATACAAAGATCCTAAAAACTAGAGAATTATGCAAAAAATAGAAAAATGCACAAAGTGAAGGTCAACAAAATAATAGTATCCTGTTTTCTTCAAGAAAAGAAACAAAAATTCAAAGGTGATCTTCCCTTTGAATTCCTCAAGAACGAAAGTGAAGTAAGTTGAAGAAAATGATCTCTTCATAAAACCCCTAATTTAAATACTTTTCTAAGATTCAATGCCATCCAATCTCAAGTGGTTATCAAATTGTCACTTGGTCTTTAAACAAGGATTATTTTTGCCCCTAAAATAGGTCATCACAGTTGCAAAAGTCCTTGTGACCTTCCTAAATAGTCATTGTCCAAATTTCAGCACAACTAGCTGATCAAATAAAAGCCTAAAACCTTTTTAATTTGGTAGACCAATGGCTACCAACCCTTCAAGTGTTAAAAAAGTTCATTCCCAAAAAATCACCCCCCCCCCTCTTGGTCCTTAGGTAAGCCTTAAAGTACTTAATAATTCTTAAAGTACTTAATTTTATTTTTTTCGAAACATGCATGGTAAGATGTATCTTTCACACATTTTTTTCTTCCTTTCAAAGGTAGCTTCTAAAATTATTGACCACTTCCACAAAAAAGAAAAATAATAAAAGTTATTGCCGTTTTCTTTAGCCTTCAAGTGTTGTGACCCCAAAAAGTTTTCCTTTGTTGAAAAACTTACTATTTTGTTGATTTGATCACTTCAAGTGTTGATTGTTTTGCATTCTTTCCATCGCTTATGTTACCCTTAAGTTTTTCCAATCATGTTGAATTTCATAACCTTACACCAAAATATGTATCTATAATTCAATTGTCAAAGTTCAATGCTTTGAAATTCATCTTTTAAACATTGATAATTGATTGTTGAATTTTCAATTGTATGGATAACATCCATACATGACACTTTACAAATTTTTTTGCAAATGCATTTAAAAATAATTTTGAAAATGTCATTTTTTGGCACATCTAAGAAAATGTTGTAACCCCTAGGCTTTTAGAGGGCAACAAATTTGTCAAGAATTGTGAAAAAAATAGCTAGTAGACATAAATGTGGGGACATTCTCCCAAAAAAGAAACATTTCCTCAAAATTTCACAATTTGTTTAACAAATGAGAAATGTGCATTCAGAGAGTATGTTTGTATTTTGGTGAGGTAGGTGGATTGGCATTGGAGTATGAATCAAACTACATATGATCTTTGCATTGACAGATTTGTGAACTTTTCTTGAAGGTTCTGATGGTCGGTGATGGTGGTGGTTTCAAAGACCCCAAATGCATTTGGGAAAACCCCCTACTCCTTCTAGTGACTTGCCTAGTGTAAATGGATTTTCCTTCAAGGATGCGAAACCTTACATCTGAGTAAGTAAGGGGTGCCATTAGAGCATCTCCACCGGTGCTCAGTATGTCACTCAGGATAATAAAATTAAATGTCTAAGTTTAGCTTCTTTTTTTTTTGACAACCCCACCAATAAAACTGGAACTGCATATACGTGGAAATTACTAATAGCAAACCACCTGGACCAATCATTATGATCGACCAATCAGAAATACTGAGCAGCAGTCAGGTCCAATTTAGTACACTTCTTTGGAGGTGCACAACTGTGTTGCGCCTTTAACCAGCTAAGGCAAGCTGCACGAATTTGGTTCAGAAAAACCAATTTCCTGAGCTAAACTGGCACACTTTGACATTTTTACAATAAATTTTATTGTCTGGAGTCACATATAGAGCACCGGTGGACCTGCTCCTTCTAGCCATGATCCAAACCCTATTTTTCATTACATAGTGGAAAGTGCAATCCTATAAAAACTTATGAAATGTAACCAGATGTTACGTTTATTTCTTCCACTTCCCCATGCAAATTACTACCAGAAATGCTCTTGGTTGGCAGATTACAATCTTGGAATGGTCCATTAGAAATAGATTTGTTAATCTATGGCTCAGAACTTTTGTGAGGTTCGCAGACAACAATCTTGTAATGGTCGATTAGCAATTGATCTGTATCAATTTACGGTTGATAATGGTCTGTGATTGGCTGGTTACAATCTTGTAATAGTACATTGGCAATTGATCCATGTCAAATCAACGGCTCGGAAATCAGCGTCAAGATCGAACGTTTAAAAAATAATCCACCCCGGCTGAATTATATTCTGGAACGGGCAGTGCGGCCTCTTTCATTCAGTGTATCCATTTAATCAGCAAGCTAGTTCCTCTTATTTTTTCTTTAAAAAAAAAGAAGAATAATTCTTGATATTTTTATTTTTATAATGTTAAATTAAAAAGTCGTTTTTTAATTAATTCATCAAGCTGACTCCTCCTCTTTTTTCCAATAAATTATTAGGGTTTACGAATTAGCAAAAAATAAAATAAAATAAAATAGTCTGCATCGTCTCTCCCGTCTCGAGCGCGCACGACACCTGCGCTACGTTTCTTTCCTCGCAAAACAACGACTTCGCATCGATCTACGAGCAAAGCCTTCGCACGAAAGAGCCTTTCAAAGCACCTTAGAACCGAGATGACAGGTTAACATCACATCTAATGTAGAAGAACGCGGAAGAGCTTTTGTGTTGTCATGTTTTTTTGCCTTGGTTTTTCTCTTTTTAGGGTTTCTGTTGGAGCAAGAGACTGCTGCTCGCTGGCTTACAGGTGCAGGGAGATACGGAGATAGGAGGTTGTAACATCCAGAGGGCAGTGTGGAGGACGTGGTATTATGAGCTTTCTGGATGTTGAGGCTGGGGGCTTGACTCCCGGCCGTCGGCAACAGGATCCGTCACAGGCGTTAGCGGCGGGTGTGTTCCAGATTAACACTGCCGTCTCGTCTTTCAAGAAGTTAAGCAATGGTCTCGGCACCCCCAAAGACACGCCTGCCCTGCGTGAGAAACTGTAAGTTTTGTTGGTGACTCACATCGTCTCCCGCGACCCCTATTGTCTTTCCCTCCCTCCGCCTGTCACAAACCCTAATGTTCCTGAAGTTGTTTTGGTTCAATTACGTGACGATCTCTTGGGTGCAATTTGTGAAATTTGAATTGTTCGGGACTATAGCTTCCCAAGCCTATGGAAAGAGTTATAAGGCCTTTTGAATCTGGATCCCGTTTTGATTGATTCTGGTGTTTTGGTTGATCACAACTCTTCAGTTTTGAGCTCCTCGGACAAAGATGAAGAAATCCTTGGCCCTTGCTGACATCCAAAGTGAGAAATTGCTGCAGGAAGGAGATCAGGGGATGATATCTGTGCATATTTCTATATAGTTGTCTTTAGTTCTTTGATTAGGGTTCAGTTGCACCATCCTTGCAGTTAAAAGTAAGCTTGAGGCATGAGAGGGTGGGTATCTGTGGCAGTTAATCTGCTTTAGGGGTGTTGTCCATGATCAATATACCAATCAGAGTTGTGCACTTTTGTCTTATTTTGTGTTCACCTTCATAATCAGCATGTGTATTTGCAATTTGCAGGCACAAAACTCGACAGCACATAGGTCAATTGGCAAAGGAAACTGGAGCCAAGCTGAAATCTGCTAGTGATCGTGATCATAACAACGCCACTGTAAGCAAGGCTTTAATTTGTATGCCTTCTCAGTTTTTATTCTTGATGTCAGAAACTGAGCTTGCTCTGCACTGTTAAATATACAACTCATCCAGCTGAGGTTTCAATACAAATAACAATCATGAAGGCAGAAACTCAACCTTGAGTGGGAGGTTGTTTTGAGTCTGCAGGCTACAAAGAGGGTGAGTGATGCAAAGTTGGCAAAGGATTTCCAAGCAATTCTTGTTGAATTCCAAAATGCCCAAAAAATTGCTCAGGATCGGGAAAAATTCTACATTCCATTTGTTGCTCAAGCGGTCCTTCCTACGAGGTAAAATACAAACTCTGGATGTGGTGTTCAATTCTGATGAGTGTTGTTCTAATCTCTAGAACACTCTTCTTACTTCAGGTTTTTAGTTTGTGTGTTCCTCAGGAGTTGGTTCCATTTTGATGTCTTTTAGCCTCTTCATCTTGTGCTTTGTGCTGCAGTCAATTTTCTGGCGAGTTTAAGCTGATGCCTGAAGATAATCAGGAGCAGCGAGCTCTGTTTGCTGAGCAAAGAAGGTATGCAAGCAAATTGTTCATGAACTGATTTGTGCAACCAGGTTGTCAACAATGACCTGAGAGGATGTGTGTGTAGGTGTGCAAATGCAAGTAGGTGCTGTCCATTGTAATAATCTCAGGAAGACACTATATGTAGCAACCCCTGGTTTGTTTCTGCATGCATGTGCAAGAACTGCCTATGCAAGATTTCGTTAGCTATTGTGTATGTCTACGTTGTATTTATTGTCTTCTGATGGGTTGAATTTGAATGTATGCAGACAAGATTTCCTCCAGTTGGAAAATGAAGTTGTATTCAATGAAGCAGTGATTGAGGAGAGAGAGCAGGGCATTCGGGAGATTCATCAGCAGATTGGTGAAGTCAATGAAATTTTCAAAGACTTGGCTGTCCTTGTCAATGAACAAGGATACATGATAGGTGAGTGTGCATGCATGTACTTCTGCTTCATGTTTTTCCTTCAATATCTCTGAACTTTCTCACCAGCAGTGAACAAGCATTAGCCAGCTGGCCCTGATTGTGACTTACAGTTTTCATGTTTTGTGATGATTCCTGGAGCTCTGGAAAGGAAAGAAGCTGACAATGGTGTGGCCCTCGCTCTGCAGATGACATTGACTCACATATAGAAAGTGCACATTCTGCTACAGTTCAGGGTAACCGCCAACTTGTCAAGGCAGTGAAGAGTCAAAAGTCTGGAGCATCCATTGTGAGCATTACTCACCTTCATGGATTTTTTGTTTGCACATGATCCTGAGGCAAAATGTTAGTGTTTTTGGCCAAAGTTTAGTTGGTATCAGAAGTTTTTGGAAGAGGGCACATTGACATGTTTACAAACAGCTGTATTAGCTGACAATCAAGGGTGGAGACCATGGAAATACACCAAGTTTTGGAGTTGCAGCAGAGATGAAATTGCATGAGTATTAATGTGGAATCTTATTGTAAATGATGCAGACATGTTGGATTTTGGTGATTGTGACCGTGGCACTGCTGCTGTTCATCGTCTTCATGGTTCTATAATCTTCACTAAGACATCTTCTCTGTCCTGGTTGGGGTTGGTTCAATGCCACAAATAGTGGAGGTGGTGGTTTATATCATCTGCACTTTCATTAAACTTGTATCATGATCTTCTAAGATCCCAGCTTAGTTTTCTAAATTGCTTTTGTCTAACCTAGTGCATTTGCAACTTGTTATCCTGTGAATCAGGGTGTACATAAGGGCTCAAGCTCCTCCACCTTCTGCTGTTTAACTTCAGAACTATATGAATTACTGTGGCAGAGTTTCCACATTCCTTTCATCCAAAATATTTTGACTTTTAGGCTTCATGCAAATTGATATTGGCTTGCCAAGTTAGTCAATATCAAGATGCACCAAACTCCTGGGTGTAGTGTTTAGGTATTCTGCTGTTCACAGGATCGAGTTATCATCTGCTGTTTTGCCTGCTTATCACATTGCCTCTTGTTCTCCTTGAGATGGACAAAGCAAGAAAAATAGATTCTTTGTGGGCAATACTGAAGCTGCTTTAGTTTAATTTTGCAGACACAATATTCAGTGGCATTCATGGGAACCACTTATGTTTCAATACAGGTCCGTGAGAAGGAATGAGTACAGGTTTGTATGTTTTGTTTTTCCAGTTAGCCTTTCTTGTCATCATTTATAAACAGCTCTTTGATCACTGTGAGCTTCCAGTGTGAAGATCAATATTTGTACAACTGCACTGTTTTCACATTGTTTTGGTTATTATGTTGGTTGATACGTAGTCTCAAGCATTGATTTGTCTATGTTTTGAATTAGGGTTTTTAGTTGGAAGCTCACAAGTGGCATTTGTAAACAGTTTTGTTATCATGTGCATTTCGTTTGGTGTGTGTGATCTCAGTTTCAGTGCTTTTTTTGAGTGTGTTGAACATTTCTTATGTATGACTCAAAAAGTTGGAATTGAATTCTTTTTTGTTTTGGTTTTAATTTCAATGTGTTAGGCTGTAAACTATTAGTAGGTATTTGAGAATTGAAACAAGTTAACTTGCACACCTTGTTATCGAGGTTTAGGTTTTGAAGTGGTGCTTTACCAAAACAATTGAACAAAGGGGTAGGCAAAGCATATTGAAATTAAATGACTTCAAATGCATTGATTTATTTGTAGTATGGAATTGAATGCTGTGAACTAGCCCCTAATCTCCTTGATGTTTAAAATCAAGTGAAACATCATTAGAAATTTTCATTTGGAGACTGGACATGGAATTGTCATCTTGACTTTTTATGTCACAAAAATTTATACATGTAATTTTCCTTGATGCAAATAAAACGTTTTTTCAATCAATAAATATTTTGGTTGTTTATTTTCCCATTAAAATGGTTGCTCCCATTCAAGAGGTTGCAAAATTATTTGGTCTTATCTGATGATATGCATAAAATGCTAATGAATTTACCAGCTTTTTTTCTCTGGTATGAAAGCCTCTTGTTCTTGGTGAATGCAATCAGCCCATGTGTTTCATGACCCATAAGCAATGGAAAGACTCTTTGAGCAAATACCCACTGACAAGGTTATCCTAAAGCAACAATTGGCTATTATTTCACATGGGTATTCTTCACACACACTACATCCTACTTAGGGTTACTGACTGCTGATCAATTCAAGTCCATTATTTGCACCAAGATTCAAATGCAAGATACAGCTAAAACTGAGAAAGCTATGATGGAATAAACTATCTGGGAGTACAAGGTGTAAGTGATTGCAAAAGGAAGCCATTCTTGCTTCCAGATTAATCTTGAATAATACTTAAAAAATTTGCCATACTAATGGTGAAATAAAGATACCTTCAATCTACTGCAATATCTGAATCTAACAGCATGACTTGCCTTACAAGCAGCCATGCCTATATGGGAGGTTTTGGGTTTCTGCCAACATCTGTAATTTCCAAAATCACATCAAAGAATCCTATTGCTGAAGTAATTCACAAAAAGTTGAAAAATGAAGCGACAAGTGCATTCTAATCAATATGGTCTGGAACCCCCTCTAAATAGAGTTCAAGAGACCAAGGCAAGTGAGAAGGCTTGTGATTGCCAAAATGGATTCACTACCCAAGCAGCAATTCCCCATAAAAGTACATGAATTAGTTTAGGTTGATATGGGTGTCTGAATTCTCTTGTGCAACAGAAGACGGCGTGGACGTGACAGCATTCTAGCATGTGACACAGTCTCTTCCTTCTCATATAGGAATCCACCTTTGGTGTACAGCATCATTGCTGCCTGATTATTTGCCACTACATGTACATACAGATCAGTCACACCTGTTTTTCCAAAACAGAAATCACAAGTTGTCAGAAAAATCTGCAAGAAAATCCAGGAGACCTAACTTTTTTTCCCCTAGTTTCCTGCTTGCATCAAATCCTTGGAATGTGTCGAGAAACCTCAAGCTTCTTGAGATGAAACTGTGAGTTTAATAGTCTTGGAGAGAGACACAGAAATATACCCCAAAGTTGTGCAACTTCTTGTGCCCTTTGCAGAAGGGCTGCCCCAATACCTCGCTTGTGGACTTGTGGTGCCACACAAACATTTGAGAGGTAACCTCTTTTTTGCTCTGCTTCTCCATCCTACAGACACACTTTTTGCATTATATAAACTGAAACAAGAATTGCACACACTTGAAACTTGAATGTGACCATGTACAACTCACTCACCGAGCTGAACTGGGGATCCATTACAACATGTTGTTCACTGAGCATGTTGTCAGGATTTGTCTGCAGCACATACCTTAGGATGATCACCACTCAGCTCTCCAGGTAGTTGAAGTCCTTGATTCAAATCAAGGGATCCAACAACCGAATGTGCTTCACCATTTGCCAGAACAACCTGCAAATGCTTGAAACTCAGACTATTTGCCAGGAGCACCCTGCAATAATCCTTGCATTATATGTTTGCAAATGCAGATTTGACATCTATCAAGGCTTGGAATACTTCTGCTGTTGTGCCTGGAATGTACTCTGAGCTTGAACCTAAAGGGGCACAGCAGACTTCCCTTGAGAATACACACTGACCTTACAAGAAGGGTTCAGGGAGAGGCTGCTGTCAGCAAGGTCCAAGAGCAGGCAAAGAGCCCAGACTTTCCTTGAGAATATAGACTGACCTTACAGGAAGGGTTCAGGGAGAGGCTGCTGTCAGCAAGCTCTGAGAGTGGACACAGGGCAATGATGCAGGCAACACGCTTGTATCCTTGCTCCAGGCCAGCTACTTTCGATGTGAGAGCACTGCATTCATCTTCTGCTTTCATTTTACGGTGCAACTACCCCAACCACCATCTCTTCCCCTATCAGCAAATCAAACCTTTCTCAATCTTCATACCTCCCTCATCAAGACCAAAGAAACAGAACGGACCAAAGAAATTCCAAAGCTCTTAGATGTTGCAAGGCCATCTCAAGAGAAGACCTGCAACATGTTTTACCTTCTCCACTGTTTTGCCCACTGCTGAGACCTAAGCTCAGATTCTCTGACTCCAAAATCGAGCAAGCAAAAGAAATCACAAAAAAAAGAGCAGAGATGAAAAGGCAGAGAGAGCTTGTACCTTGAGAGCTTCTTCAGAGCGTCCTTCAGGGTAAGTGTAGAAACACATTGCTCTCAAGTAGGCTGCAGCTCGCAGGTGTTCTGGTGACTTTCCTTCCTGAAACACAACCACTTCTCGTAGTGACGGCCGGATTGCAAGCTTCCCCAACGCTGTTTCCTTCTTCACAGCAAAGCCATTTTGCTTCAGTTCCTTCTCGACTGTGGAAGAGCTCCCTCGAGGCGTAATAGCCCTTGTGGCTGCTGCACCGCTATTTCTCTTACACCTATCTAAAAACCCACAGGGAGATGAAAGCTGGGGTGGAAGAAGGGCAGGTTGGCGAGAATACAAAACAGGGAATCCATAATCTCTACTTGTTCTGGATTGTTTACACACCAGCGGAAGGAAGCTCTTGATCCGTAATCCAAACTGTCGTCGTCGTCGTCCCTCTTCTTGTTGTTGTCGAGAATTACAGGAAGAGAAGTTGATGAACCCTGAACTCAAATCTCTTCCCTGCTGTAGTAGACAAGGGCTTGTCATCTTTCCTTCAGCCCACTCCCTCCTCCTCTTCCTCCTCCCTTTAATCTGCGACAAAACAACCTCTTCACAAACAAAAGCCTTTCCTTCCTCCCCAAAATTCGTTGAACACAGAACTCCAGCAGCTGATCTTCTTCACAAATCCACACTCGTGGTCTCTACGAAACGTAAAGCTTAGTAACAACAACCCCATGCATCTCTCTGCTCCCGCTTCTTCCCCATCTTCCAAATTCCTTCGTTAAGCTGAACTATCTTCCTCCCTTTCCTCCAAGAGAACCCAAAGATGGGTCCCAGTGCTGGTACTTTCATGAGATCGACAGCTGCACCGAAAGTCGAAAACGAAACTCCTAGATTCCTGGTCAAATCCGACAGCGCATTTTTAAGAACCAGAGCTGCAATCTCTGAACTCCAAGTCTCTGAACTCCGAGACACACAGCAGAGAGAGTCTCAGAGATCGAGAAAATGGATAACGATGAGTGAATCAAAATTCCGTCACAAAAATTTCCATCAAACACACGCCTTGCAAACTCGCAGTTTTATCCGTTGCAATCGATTCGCTGCCCCTGTTTTTTTTGTTTTTTTTGTTTTTGGGTATCTCTCTCCCTCGAAGATGCTGTTGCGCAATTGCACGCAACATACCGGATCTTGGAAACCATCCAGGATTGCACCAACAGACGGTCGCCGATCCAATGACCAACGAGTTCACATGGACACAGATTGTCAATTGGCAATCGACTGCAATCTTGCACAGAATCAGAGGCGAAAGATGGCGGCAACAACGCTTACACCGTAAGAATTCCCAGCTGTCCTTCAGTCTTAACAAACTAGAACTGCCAGAACCGTGAGCAATTGGTCATGGGCGTCGTTTTCTTCCCGGACGGCGAATTTCTCTTCAACAAGCTTGCGTGGGACACAAGCGCTTCGCAGTGATTTATTTACCTCAAATTCTTCTATGACTCGCAACTTGCACGCTTGCATTCCGAGGAATTTATTTTTTCTGGATGAGAAATTTCATGAGATTTCGGCAAGAGCATCCCTATCTGCAAATCAAATTACATACCTATCCAGTAGATCTCGAGAATCAAACTGCAATTCTGCGAATTGCAAGCCGCCAATTGCCATTGCTCGTAGAGTGTCAAATCTGCTCAGAAACCTTGCATTGGATTTTGTCCTGCTCAACGTGAGAGAAACATTGCAAAAACAGCCAGAAGCATATCCAGATCTCTCTCTTCTTGCAATGCTCTTTCTGAATTCAATACAAAGGGGAGGATGAATCCAAAGGAGAAGAGAGTCCGGGTTTCAGACAATAGTCATACTTGTGTCTCCTCCTCGTTCTTCATCAAACTATGAAGTGGGAGTTTCCCAGTTCTGTATGTAAACAACTCCTTGTGATGCTCTGGCTAGATCATCAAATCAATCAGATCACTTGCAAACCTTTTTTCATGAGCTGTTCTGGATTCAACACAATCAAACATAAATTTTTATCCTCTTTTTTTTGCATTTCAAAGAGTACTTCAATCACTAGGATGATTACAAAATATGAATGCCACCTGCAATGGACATTGTGCTGCACTGTTTTGAAACTTTTTCTTATTGAGACCTCTCAACTCACTTCTGTTCTAAGTCAGACCTTCGCAAACAAATTCAATAAAGTTTCCCTTTTTATCCAGCTTTCAACTAGGTACTTCAAAGTTCAACCCATTTGACAATTGGAAGATGGATCAGCTTCAGAGGGTGCTCAGAGATTCTTACAATGCTTGAACAAATTTTGAACATCTATTTAGCACTCAAATACTTGTAAGCATTGAACTAGTAGAAATACTGCTTGAAGTTAGAATCCACCATTGCTTTCTACAATGCCACATAAGAAATTCAATTATGAAAAACATCAGTTATAATAAAACAAACTGAAGTTACTAGGGTAGCTAGGTCAGTCACCAAACACTTAGTCTCACAGAAGCACAAATTCAAAAATATCCTTGGGTTTCTTTTGGAGCGCAAATAGATGCTGTAGCCCGCCACCTGGGGCATTCAACACCACACAAATCACTCAAATCTGTCAAGAAAGGACCAAGATACAGCCTTTAGAAGTTAAGGGGGTAAATATTCGGTGATAGTCATTAAGACGGTTTTTGTTTGAAGCTTAAGATCTTTGAACATTGGTCTATTTCTGCCAATGGAGTTCAAAGATGTTTTTGGTTGAGCTTTAGTTGACAGACCCAAAGTGTTTTAAATCACTTAAATTGGATAAGAAATGAGGAAAACATACAATTTGAAAGTAATGGGTCTAATGCTTTTTTTCTCTTTAGACAAGCATATGCTCCTGCTTTTTCTCTTTGGACAAACTCATGCTCTTTTTGGTTCTCCCTTGTCTCTGGAGTTCAGTGATGCTTTGTAAACCTTCAGTTGACACACATCACCATGAAGATCTCTTCAAAAGAACTAGAAATTAAGGCATGCCAACTGATTAATGATAGGGTTATGTTCAATGATAAGTGTAGTTACCCTAATGGTGACAAGACTCTGGAACCATGAATTTGCAGCAACTCCTATTTAAGGCAAAGCTTTTTAAAATGCATTCTTTGAGTTTTGCTGTAATAGTCTAATGAGCACTGCAGCCTGCAGTTTGAAACATATGGAGTCCAGTAAAAATATTTTACTACTCTTCAAAAATAGGTTCAAGAAAACAAAACAAAGATGATAAGAGAATCCAGGTATCCTGGTGAAACAATTTCGCCACATCAAATGTTCCTTAGTTATTAACCTTCCTTTGCTCTCTTGCTACCAGAAAGGTAGCACATTGACAACTGGACCCCATGTGTTCCACTCTAGAAATGCACATGGGAAGTGTCCTACACCAATCTACTACAATAAAGGCAGCAATCCTCAACAGTGTATGCAGTCTCAATCCTCCCTACATGCTAGTTTTTCTTCAACCTTGACTGAAAAAGGCAAGACCACCTAGGCAATGTTCTGTGACTTGTTCAGGATCACACCCTCGTACTTGACCTGGAACCACTTCATGGCATCTTCCTTGGTGACACGATGCTGAATACCAACCCGAGATTTAGCCCTGCGTCTTCTGCCCACTCTGTAACCTGGGCGCTCGAGCACAACATAGAAGTCCATTCCATATATGCCTGTGGAAGGGTCATACCTGCAATGAACAAATGTTGCACTTTTACATCACATGAATAGAGCACAAAATTATCAACATGATTACAGAGAGAACACCAACAAAAGATTTAAGGTGATCAAAAAATACATTGTACTAGTTCTGGCCACTCACAATGTATCAGACCATCACCTTTATCACCAATGGCAGTGACTAGCCACCATTACTCCCATCTAACTTCATCAGCACCCAATAGTGGCTGTAGATAAGTATATAATAGTCAGCTCAAACTTACTGTAATAAACTAGACCAAAATCTGCATCATGAGCTTCTGTGACATTTGCTAAAGCAATGGGAAGCCTCAGTCAAGATATCAACACTGAAGAGTCATTGCTAATGAAGTACTGTCAGTAAAGCTGCAGAAAGAATGTGAGGGTAGGGTGCATTTCATTTTAGCTTGCCCCTGTAGATGCAGGCATTTATAGCACAGAGAGGCTACATAGAGGATGGTGCATGGCACGCCCTGTGTCCCAAGCAGGAAGTAGTATAAGATTCCTCCAAAGCACAGAAGTAAGAAGGAACTCACTTGATTCCCAGGTCAATGTGTTCTTGGATACCAAATCCAAAGCATCCAGTTTCACTGAAATTCCGGCGAAGGAGCTCATACTCCTTTACCTTCAGTCCACTCTCCAGGAGCTGTGTGGCTTTCTCTCCACGTACTGTAACATAGCACGCAATCTTTTCATTGCGTCGAATCCCAAAAGAACGCACAGTGTACCTTGCTGCAATGCCAAAATCTCTCGTGAGTGTCCAGTAGATATTCGATCTACTTTCTACTACTCATCAGTATTTGTCTTTTAAACCTGTTGAGTTGCAGAATCTGTGAAAAATCATCAGGTTCTACAGAAAGGCACACTCTCGCACCCAACTCACCTTTGGAAAAGACAGGAGTCTGACCACTGAGCTGCTCCAACACCTGCAACAGATAAACTCCAAGAGATGAGAAAACACTGAACACCAATCCCTCTACACAAGCAAGCGCAGCAAACACCTCCTCCCAAAGCATCATCTTGACATATAGGTCTGAAACGAAAGACTATTCCCTCCATGTAGAAAATCAAATGACAAAAAAATGTAGACAAGCTGACGAGTGCAATCACCTTAGATGCCCTGGTGAGCCGATCTCCACTCTCCCCCACGGAGATATTCAATACCAGCTTCTGCACCTTGATCTCCCGCATACAATTCTGCTGCTTCTTTGCGGAGGCCTGCAACCAGGAGCAGCATTCAGCACTCGCTCATTCATGTGCAACATCACCCACAGGTATACACCCGGTTCACAAACCTTCCCAAAAACCCTAAAATGACAAATCTCTCAAAGCGCCGCCATAAACTTCCGCGACAACGAAAGGATGCGAAAACAAAATGTAGATTTCTACACATAGCGAAAAACGTCTTCAGGAAGCTTTCCGCAACTAACCCTAAAGATCGAATCTAACGTAGAAATAGACTCGCAATAATACTGGAGGTTAAAAGAAGCATTTTAACAGACAGAAGATTTACAGAAAATATTCAAAATTGTCGCCAAAGAAGCAGCAGACAAAGAACAGCGATCACCAAAACGACATCAAGCCATGGTCACCAAAAGAAGAAAGCAATGACATAATTCCCATGGCGGTCAAAATAAACCCCCCAAAAAAACTTCAGAGACTCAAGGTGTTAGTTGTCCAGCTAAAGAATGAGAAAATTGACAACAAAGCAGCGATGGAGGAACCGTAGGTGCAGAGAACAGACCATGACGAAGAGCTGCGGCAGGAGGTCTGGCGATGGCGGCGCGAGAAAACAACATAGAGAACAAACTGCGCATTACCGCTTGCGTTTTGCAGCACTTCTGATATTCCCCGTTCACACTGAAACGCCCTAATTTTCTTACAACGTGTTCACACTGCAACTACAAGACAAACTTGGACCAAAACAATAGCTCTCATTTTCAATCAGGAAAAAAACTTAAAGAAAAAGAAAGAAAAAACCCTTGCGGCATCCACGGCCGCGCTCACCGACCCGGGCACGCGGACCCATTGAGACGTCGTCAACGCGCGCGCGGCAAAGCCTACGGTCTACGGCGCAGGCTGGGCGCGGGCGGGAAGCTACACCGGACCCGGGATCCCTGGGCGGGGATTGGCACCTAAACCAGAAGGGGGCAGTTTAACTTTTTTTTTTTTCGCATTCTTGAAATAAAAACAAAATAGAACTTATTAATAGCCACTAAACATAGTATGTTTAGCATACAAGCCTAATAATTCTTTTTTTTTGAACAGCGTGGTTTGCGCGATTCCAAAATTGGTTGTCAATTGCGCCCAATTTGTTGGCTCGATCTGCAAAAGGGAGAGACACTAAGGAACCATGAATGTTCACCAAGTGTTTAGTTACTCTGAACTCATGTTTTGTGAAGTTCGGCCAGATGAAACCAGTGTACACTAATACACCATTCAGGATGGTTGGTAAGTGACCAGGATACACTTTTCTGTTGGGTTGGTTCCAGTTCCCTAGCTAACCAGGGTGGTTAGCTCAGTTTCTTTTTTTAACAACCTGCAGGTAACCAACCTGCTTGTGGGTTGTTAGTAGGTAGTAAAGATTTCCCTCACCTATGTATAAACTATAAACCATCTACTTACTTAGTATCACTTACTTTTTGTACCTATACGAGTAAGTAGACCCATTTACACATGTAAATGAACGTGGGTGGGTGAGTGAGTGACTGTGAACTCACCTTCTCATTTGAGAAAGTGAGTGAGAAATCACCTCCTAATTTGAGTGCGTGAGTGAGTG
>Ga0209208_10002953_pt1 | contig 24475 bp, 16 predicted proteins | sample S1TSphfallax_3_FD_187694 | JGI IMG/M metagenome (GOLD analysis project Ga0209208, IMG submission 187694) | Host-associated microbial communities from peat moss isolated from Minnesota, USA - S1T2_Fd - Sphagnum fallax MG (SPAdes) (version 2) | ecosystem: Host-associated > Plants > Peat moss >...
CAAGAATCAAGTGTGTTTTCTTTGAGAGCTCAAACAAACTCTAGTTCTCACAAATATTTTCTTTGTGAGTTTGTGATTGCTAGTCAATTCTTTGTGAGCATGAATATTAGATGACCATCTATTAATCACAAATAGTGTTTTTGTTTTTTGTTTTAAACACATTTGGAAAGGCACATTGGATATTTGTTAAGATGACCATTCTTCAAAGCTATGGATGCAAGCACAAACACAAGATGAATTATCAAGTGCATTAGAAGTTCATAGCCAAAGTTATCTAATTAACTAAAATGTTGACATTGACCAAGTTAAACAACCTAGCCTAGCATAAGTAATAGGCTAATAGGCTACTTGTTATGTAACCTAACCCTGTATATATTTAATAACAATATAAAATATAATGTTTATTCATTTTAAAACATATAATATCTTAATATTTATTTTAAATTAAATATTTATTTATTAATATTTATATTTAATGTAATTTTAATATATATAAACCTGTTGTTATGTATAATGTAATTAGTTTATGATGTTTTTTTATTTTCAAAGAGAATTAAAATTTTCCCAAAGATAAGTTATTAACATTGTATATTTTATTAATGCATGTAATTGAATACTAATTCTATGTAAATTGTGTTTGTGTTTCATTTTTTTTTGGTTTAAATCCATGGCTTCAATAATGACCCAATATCCAAAGTTGGATCTATAGTTTGTAGTCTCGCAAAAATCTTGAGAAAAAAAACAAAAGTATTAATTTGCAAATAACTTGATAAGAAGCTCTCTTGAGCAAAAAATAGATGGGTATCTATTTGCAAAAAAATTGAAAAGAAGTCTAATGACAAGTCAAATCAGTGGGTGTAACACATAAGCTATAAGTCCTATCAAGTAAAATCAATTATTGGAAGAAGGAAATTACCTACTTTCCAATCTATTGGAGATTATTTACCCATCAAACTAACAATACATTTGAGGTGGATTTTTTTTGAACTAGATGATGATGAAGTGCAGCGACAATGTTGTAAGTAAATGCCTGATTTGGTGATAGTAATATAGACAGCTTTAGATAATCCTTCTAGGCACCCATATGCAAGCACTTGGATAGGCGCATGCACATTGAACAAGCCCAGATTCTTTTTATGGTTGAAAACCAAAGTGTGTTTTAAAAGAGCATGGGAATGTTCCAATAAGTCATAAGGCATAATAGGTATGCTCTCCATGTCCCACCACACTATTATCATTGCAACAATAAAAAGAAACAACAATAATATAACTAACTTGCATAATGTTTTGAAGATGGTAGCTGACTACAAAAAGTTAATGCTTGAGTTGTTATTTGTTCACAAAGGAGGGTTTGCTCTTGGAAGCCTCTGAAAAACCTTCAAATTTCATTTCGGGTATGATTTGGATTAAAAAATAACTAGGTATGAAAATGTTCATAAACTTTTAGAAGCCATGCCAAAATTTGTGTGGATTCGAAAACTTTGTGAAAGCCAAGTTGTTATGCAATGCTCTTAATGCTTTAAAAAGTTGAATATGATTCAATCGTGCAATTCCTTGTGCAACCAAAAAATTAGACAACACTATAGTTATTGGCATTAAGTTACTACTATGTTAGGCTTGATGATGTTGAATCCTCCAACTCTCGTTGAACACAACAATGATTTTGATATGAATGGAACTAACTTAAGATGTTCACCACCTAGATCATCAAATCAACTATTTAATATAAAAAATGGAGTAGATTCTCCAAGAGAAGACCTAGGCATCAAGTAGGTGGTCAAATGGCTAGTAGAAATCATGTCTTTCATGCATATGATCTGTATGTTACTTCATGTGACTAGACTTGTTTGTGATGATCAAAAATTGGTACAAGGATCATTTTGGACATTGGGTGAATGTGCCCAAGTTCCATTTTCATGCATCCTAGTTCCAAGTGGTTTTTGATTTTCAAATACCCTTGATTTAGTGATGTCATCATCCTACCTCGATTGAATATAATCAAGTTGTCGCCTTAATCTAGTTTGATAAACCTCTAGGAATTGTCTTTTCAAAACTAAAATTCATCAAATATGAACACAAAAGGAATCATTTTAATAAGAGTAAACACCAGATGTTCCCCCTTCTTCAAACAATGGTCCATTGCAAATGTTTTCTAACGATCATAAAATTTAATATTGCATATGAGCTCACTTGCCAATTACATCCATTGTTTCCTCTTTGCAAAGTTAGGACCTTTTGCATTGTTAAGTTATGCTACCTCTAAAATGCAGTTAAAATTTCTTGCAACATAACAATGCAATATTGTATCACTAATCAATATTGCCAAGCAAGACATAGGCATTTCTCATTAACCCTAGCATCAACAAAATCATGCTCTTTGTTGTTGTTGTTTTTTTCTTTTTGGGGGGAACATAAAAAAATCTTTCAATAAAAACCTTGACTTCCTTCAATGAAGGTTTAGGATTTAAGGTCTAGGAATCACCGTTTTAATTGAATTTTGAAGTATAAGTACCTAATATCATGCATATTTACTCAATGTATTTTCTTAGCTCTATGTAAAATTTATTTTACAATATATCAAATAATGATATACTTAATTAGTTAATGTGTGGATTTATCATTGTTATTGCATTATTATACATATAATATCTTAATGATTATTTTATGTTAAAAAATTTAAGTAAACATTAAATATAGTTGAAAAACACTTTCAAACTCATGAATGGTAAGAATCCTTTAATGGACCAATGCAAAATTGTTGGTACATGTAAATGAAGGTATTGCAATATTTGCCACATTGATGGTATGAGGTTTACTTCAACAAAGTTTTGAAATGTAACTACAACACCCTCATTTGTACCACAGTTTATAGTATTATCACGTGTAGATATTGTATATTCCTTTTAGGTTTCAGAAGGGTTTTGTAATACCCTTCCAAGTTTCATGTTGAATATAAATATCCCAAGATGATGTAGGTATTGCATTTAAACTCCATAACTTTGTTCAAGTGACCTTCTACCATCAATGTGAAGAACTTTACAATACATTCATTTACTTGAATCAATAGGTTTGGCATGATATAGTGAGCATGGAATAAGTATTTTTTTTAAAATCCTTTTATTTCATGATTTACGATATTATCGCAAAATGATGTGGGTATTGCTTTCTTTCTAGGTTTTGTTAAGGCTATGCAATACCCTTCTAAATTCCAAATGATATCTTATGGAGCCCAATGGTTTTACGAGATACCTGAAGAAGGGTAGTGCATGTGAATTGAGTACTTCTGGGCATGAGCAATACCCCTCTGATAGCCTAAACCAAAATAATTAGACCCATGGTATTTACATATTACCCTTAATAAGGTATTGTTTTCCTTGTAGGTTTAGGCAATACCCTTCCAAGTTTCAATAGATATATGATGGAGCCCAAAAGATTTTTTATATACCTTGAGAGGTATTTCACACCCATCAAATAATTACGGGCACAAGCAATACCCCTTTAGTAGCCTAGACTAAAATAATTTAATCCATATTATTTACAAAATATTTTCATAAAGGTATTGCATTCCTTTTAAATTTTGTTAAGGCTACGCAATACCCCTCCATGATTTTTGAAATATGTTATAGAGCCTAAAGGATTTCTAATAGGGGTATTGCATGTGCATTGAGTAATTATGGGCACAAGCAATACCCCTCCAATAATATAGACCAAAATAATACAATCAATGGTGTTTATAGAATACCCTCATGAATGTATTGCTTTTCTTTTTTAGGTTTGAACTTCTAAGTTTTGGGGTAAAGAAAGATTTTTTGGTTTGAGTGCAAAACTAAAATCATTGTTTTGATAAATTTATCAAGCATAGATACAAGATTTTGTGAAAATGTATCTTTAAGTATTAACACAAGATGGTACAAAATGAAAGTAAAATGCCTTAAATAAAAAAACATGGGTGACATGTGTTACAAAAATGTGTAAAAAATGCCTAAGTACAAAACAACCTTAGCCTAAAATGGGGAACATGTCATAATGGTAAATATGTGGTTGCCTCAAAAATAAATTATTACCCTAAATTTTAAAAACCAAAACAACATCTTAATCAAAACTAGGATAATTTATGGGCTATTTTTATCATTATTGGAGGGGGATGGGATCACATTGGTGCTCCTATACCGCATTAATGCAACCTATGCATCATGGGCATGTGTCACATAAAAACCCCACGATTGGCCAATGTTGTGTCCACAACATTAACCATAAACACTTCCTTGGTGGTGCCTTGAACTTTAAAACAAACAACACAATACAATAAATATTGCATATGAATTTTAAAACCTAGAATTCAAATAAAATTTAGTATGGCAATATTTGAAACTTACCAACCATGAATCAATTCTAAATCATGGTATTGCGCAAGGAGGCCAATTTTTTTATGTTGCACTATCTTATTTGATGTAGACTTCTAGTCGTTTTCCATCCAAGCGCTTTTAAATGCCTTTGCATACCCAACTCGAATCATTCGAATCATTTGAATCATAAGTGCAAGGTCCTTATCGCGCTCTAACTTGGCCTACACATTGAGAAGGATGGCCCCCACACCCCATGCAGTCATGCCAAAAAATCAAAGAATGTGGTTAAAGATTAGCTTCACAAGTGTGGGCTTAAGCACCTTAGATGTGTATTACAAATCAACCTGGAACGTATCCCAATCCAAGAATGCGTGCCTCTTAGCCTTAGCAATAACCTTTTGTAACATTGTGACACACTTGTAAATGCCACACCAAGTTGTATTTGGTTGTATAGGATGCATCACACCCATCAACACTATAAACAAATTTGGGCCCATCCTTTGCCCAGTGCACACCCTCTATGGCAATCAAGGGAGGGGCAACGACATTTGAAACCAAAAAAACAAAACAAGAACTAACATTATGGATGAAGGTTAGCCCATGTAGAATGAGGGTACTATATAAATAAATAGAAAATCTAAACCTAAGGATGACAATATTGTGTAGAAAGACAAAGATAAAAAACACAAGGTGAAGGTATTGCACAAAAATATAAAAGATCCAAAACATAAGATGAGGGTATTGTTAAAACCCAATGTTCAAGAACTAATTTTAGATTTTAAAAATCATCTACAAAGGCTTGGGGTATTGCTTTTAGACTTTAATTGGAAAAAAAGCCCCACCCACCTTTTCACATGGAGAATGAAGGTGGGGCAAAGGTGGGGTTTTAAAAGTAGAATTAACAAAAGTATTACAACAAAAAAATTGAGAAAAAAAACCCTACCCATCCTCTCCACTTGAGAAGATGGGTGGGGCAATAAATTACAAAAGAGCTTTAATAATAACCTCCATCAATTTGGGCATGAGGTTCAACATCTTAATTTGTATTTTCTTCCTTTAGCATTAGAGGCAAAACTGCATCTTCTTGCCTTTCTATCATCAAAATAATTTTCTCCAAATTTGACTCAATTTTATTTGCATTTACAACATATGTTTCTCCAACGTCCCCACCTACTTGCATTTGCTCTTGAACTTCAAAAGTAGCCAATGCAACATCTTCACCTGATATTTACATTTCCTATCCCACCATCCCTACATCCAAATCTCCACCCCCTATGCCATCTTCATTTGATACTTGCATTTCCTATCCCACCACCATTGCCTCCAAATGTCCTTCACCTCCCATGCCATCTTCAGTTGAACTTGCTTATTTGCTCTACGATTCCTTGCTCTCATTCGAGTTTGCATTTAACACAAAATACAACAATAAAAAAACAAATTTACAATGTTCAGCCAACACCAACTAATAGTTGTGCTTGGCTAGCACCAATAGTAAAATACCAGAAGAGGAGGACAATGACACAAGGTCCTGTCACTATCCTTTTTGCAACAAAAATTCATAGATAAAAAATACAACAAGCAACGTGCACAACACGCTGCTTATCGTTTCTCCTTGCGTAGTTACAACACCACACCAAAAAAAGATGATAATGGCACACGATGTTGTTGTCATCTTCTTTGCAACAAAAAGAAAAAAATGTCGATGGCATTGTCGTCGTCGTATTCTTCACAATAGAAAAAATAAAATGACAATGAACAACATGCACTACTTGTCATCTCTCCCCACGTTCTTGCAAGACCGCACCAAAAGAGGACGACATAGTGCCATTGGTATCCTCTTCCCAAAAAAAAGAAGAAAATCATGATAGTAATGTGCAATAGAAAAAAATGACAATAAGTGGCGTGCATAGCGCATGCAACACATTACTCATCATCTTCTTTGCACCAAAAATAAGAAGACAACAATGACATTACCATCATCGTCTTTTGCGCAACAAAAATAAATAAATGAAAATGATGACAAACAACATATGTAACATGTTATTCGTCATTTCTCCCTGCGCTCTTGCAAAACCATACCAAAAGAAGACGATGATAACACACAATCTCCTCGCACTCCTGCAAGACTTCACCAGAAGAGAACAATGACAACACACAATGTCATCGTTGTCCCCTTTGTAGGAAAAAGAAAAAGAAAAATGACGACAAGCAATGCATGCAACACATTACTCATTGTTTCTTCCCACGCTCTTGCAAGACCACACTAAAAAAAGAGGACTATGGCAAACGATGCCATCATCTTCCTCTTCGCAACAAAAAGAAGACGACGACGACGATGGTGTTGTTGTCTTCTTCTTCTATTAAAAACATTTCAAAAAAGAGAGGAAAAGGCAAGAGCTTACCTTCTCTTCTTGCATTGCTCCTAAGCTTAGTAGCTCCTCTTGTGATGGCGATGGCAAGAAGAGCACCGGTGGAAGTGAGCACAAATGGGAGGGAGGGACGGAGGGAGGTAGATGGGTTGGGTGCTGGAAGGGAGGTAGGTTGGAGGAGTAGGTACGAGTTCACAGAAACAAAATTGGGTTCAAGGATGGCGGGACCAAAAAAACAAGGGGGGGGCGAGAAAAAAAAAGGCCCAGGAAAAAAATGAGAGGGAGGGGGAAAAAAAAACCACTGACCAAGTAAACTGACCCCTGGGGAACAGTTTCATCCCATCCATGAAATCCCAGAACCGGATTTTTTGGGTGGTGCGCTGGTGGGTGTTGGGTCACTCATCTGTGACCTCAGCAAAAAAGCTGACACTCGAACTGTAGCTCTATTGTCTCGACAACGAAACCAAAAAGGACCCAACTGGCATAGTTCTTCATCCCCAGAGCTCACAGTGGGGACCACATGACGACATGAGGACGACTCCAACTCGCTCTTGTAAATTAGACACGAGTCATGAGAATGAAACCACAACAAGACAAGAGGAAACGTCGACGATTAAATTGAGAAAAACTCTCCGACCAGGTGCTGTGATGTCATTTGATCCATAGCTTTACATTCCAGATTATGGATCTCACATGTTTTCAGTGGATCGAGGAAGGTGTTGGGGAAGGCTCTCGAGGGCTGTGTAATCTCGAGGGAAGTGTAACAGGGATTGACAAGGCGTTGGGGAAAAGAACTGACATCGTGTTGGGGAAAAGGATTGACATCGTGTTTGGGGAATCGTGAAAGGATTGAGAAGGTTTTGCTGCATGGCATGCCGGAGTACATGCCCCGCGTAAGTTTATGAGAACTCCAGATCTCTCTGCTTTGCTTTTCTGTTTCTTGCGCTATCTTTTGCACACTTGTAGTGTACCTAGCAGTCTCCTTTCCCTAAAACCCTTCCCTAAACCCTTTCTACAAGGCAGGTAGTCTTGTGCATGTTCATTCTGGTCCCCACTTTTTTTTTTTGAGGAGTGTTCAATCTATTTGTGTGTGTGTGTGAGAGTTTTTTTTAATATTTTTTTTTGTGATATTAGAAATTATTTGAATTTTCTTTTCAATTCTTTTTTAAAAAACTAGTTGAATTTACCTACACTCAAAGTTTGGGTCCAAATGGAACAAAATAGGTGAGAAAAGTAAGTTTGTGTGTGTGCATGTGTTTTTTTTTCTTTTTTTTTTCAATTTTTTGATATTAAAAATTTCACTTTTTACTGAAAAATATCAAAACTAATTTAATTTACTCTCAAATTTTTGGTCGAAAAAGACAGAATGGGTGACAAAAATATGTGTGTATGTTTTTTTTAATAATCATATTTTTAAGAAAATTCAAAATATCGACGAAGTTAGTGGAATTTACTCTCAAAGTTTTGGTTAAAAAAACAACAAAATGGGTGAAAAAAATGTGTATGCGTATGACCCATTGCATACTAGGTATACTCTGGGATGCATTTTGCCTCCTATTGAGTTAATAGGGTAAGCTAGGCTCTAGGAACTAACAAGATGGCAAAATGTGTCCTAATGGTAAAATGTAGTCCCCACTGTGAGCTCACTAATTAGTGGGGACACTCATTTAATTGCAAGAAAGTACTTTAAAAAATGATTAAATTTTTTTTAAATGATTTAAATTTTGTTTTAGAAAGTAACTTGATAAGTTGACTTTGAAGGATATGGCGAGAAAATCTAAAAGAGGATGAAGTGGGATGTGAGTTGAAGTGGGATGAAAAGGGGATGGCTTATTTGTGGAAAAAAAAGGCTCCGATGGCCCATTTTCTTTAATTGTTTAGTTTGAATGTTCATTTGTTATATGGTGTGTTTCTTGAAGCTCACGAGATGAAGAAAGAAAAGGAAATGTACTTGGACATTGTTGTTGGTGAAATGCAAGATGATTATTTTTATTTTTTAAAAAAAGTGAACATCTTGTGTATATATTTTTATTTTGGTTTCTCTTTCCAAATAAATCTACTAAATTTTTTTGGGATATAAAAGATTAATTTTTTGGTTTTCCCTTTTTTATTTTGGGCTCACTAGACAATAATTGCAGCCAAAGAAGGCAATAACATTGCTGGAAAACCATTCAAAATGGTGAAGGTACCGAGTTTTCAATGGGACAAATTTGCAATAAAATAATAAAGAAAGATGGCAGGATAGTGTTTACCTTCCTATGACAATGGTGTTTTTTTCCTTTTTTTTCCTTGTATTCATTGTGTTCAAGATATTCCCTAGATGGTATTTCTACCTAATATCAAGCAAACTCCACCACACATGTTTACTTGTGTTTTGTGTGTTTTTATACTTGATGTCAACCTTCACCTAATGTATATTTAGAACTTTCGAGATCACATATATACAACTTTGTCCATTATAACATGAAAAACAAACATAACATTAAGCCTAAACATATATCACAAAGCATGAAAAGCAACTTGTAAGAGGAGAGACATTAAAGACCTCTCTCCCTTCATTAAGTTATGTTTAGCACATTACTTAGGCCTATTTTTGCAACAACATGATTCCACATTGTAAAGCGCAACGCCCCCTCGCTCAAAATTTAAAACTTGTCTAACAAAACATTTAATTATTATCATTTTTATACTACCACTTGAACCAAGTTCTCTAAGGAGATAACTATAAATACCCACCACTAATTTATTTTCCAATTCTTAGTGTAATAGTGTTTTCTTTTTTATTTGTTTTTTTTTCGTAAAACAACAATCAAAACCTACATAATTGTGCAAATGTCCCACTAGCATTCACTTACCATGCAAAACAAAACTTGTTGCAGGCCTTTAGCTTCTTACTTACAAGAAGCTAAATCATTAGAAGGAATTTTGTCCTTTGCAACCAAAAATCTAATATGACTACAAGTCTTAAATGACTATATATGACTTTAGTCATAAATTATTACTTTGAATTCAATGTGAAAAAAATCATAATCATATAGTGATGTGGCATGTGATTAGTAATTGATGAGGTGTAACAAGACGGAGGGTGTAAATTTTCATCATTTTTATTTCATCTATTATCCATGAATGATGACAAAGAGATGTGTATGGTCCATTGTCATTGCAATGATTAAAAAATAACTACAAGTCATTTGATATGACCGTAGATAATCCTACCCCCCACCTACCTACGTACCTACCTATTTACCTACCCACCCACCCATCTATCAACCTACCTACTTACCTACTTACTTACCCACTCACACATGACTCACCTACCAATTTACCTACGCACCCACCCACCCACACATGACTCACCTACCTATTTTTTATTTCATATCTCCTACAAAGGCTACATACTTTTTACCTATTATTCTACAACTTGCCTAGTACATATCTCATAAATTTTTCATAGTATTATCAAATAAACATCTGAAATAAAAAAAATTGACAAAAATTGAACCCTTTGTGATGTTGTAGTTCATTGGTAAGGACTTGGCTTATCATTGCGAAAGTGTAGGGTTCATTTCTAATACTTACAACCTATTTGCATTTGTAAAAAGTTAGGGTAAGTAGGTTAAACTTAGATAGTTAGGCATGTAGGTAGATTACATGGGTTATGTAAGTTAAGTTAGGTAGGCTAAGCTACTACCTACATACTTGTTTTTTCCAACCTACCTAAACCTATTACCTACTTAACTATTAAAAAATAATAATTAATAATATAGATTTAAAAAACAAATCTAAGTATAAATTTGAGTAATCAAATGGTCCACAATCTGCCAATCATATTTTAGTCATTCATTATATGACACCTCAACATTATATATCATTTGTTTTCTATAAATTATCTTTAATGACTATAGGATGAAAAGTGGCATGTCAAAGATTCACATTAGAATAAATATTATCCATTCTAACCATATTTTTGCAACCATTATGTGGCTAATGTCCAAACCAATTGATTTTACATAGTCCTCCATGTCCATGTAGTTGCAACTACAAAAAAGGTTGAACTAAATTCTAGTTGCAGATGCGATTATAACTTATGACTAATATGATTTTCATTGAAAATGTAATGAAAAGTGAACAATGTCATCCAATTTTGATTGCATTCATCTATGGATGATAACATAGTTGTTTTTGCAACTACAAATGAAAGGCTTTTCAATTGCAATCGTATATTCTACCACATGAACAAAGAAATATAAACCACATATGGCAAACTTTGCTATTTCAATTGGATTATTATCCTTTCAATGTACCAATTCATCGATCAACTTTGCAATTATCCATGGGTCTTCTATGATATAATATCTAATATTTAATAGTTTGCTAGAAAAGGCTATTATACCCTAGTTGGTAAACTAAGTTAATGAAATTTTATAGATTACATTAAATTAAGTAGGCTTATATACATTGGTAGCCTAACCTAGCTTGCATACTTAATTAATTGGCCTATGTTATCTATAGATAACAATAGGTTAGTTTATTAGTTGTAGTTAATAGGCTAGGCTATGAAGGCTAGACCTAGTTAGGTTAGGTAAACTAGGTAGGTAGTTGGTAGGCTAGGTCATTAATTTATTAGTAAACTAGGTAATAGGTAGTAAGTAGGAATATAAGTAGTAGGTAGGTTTATTAGTTTATTATATGAATATGTGATCATCTTTTCATATTACATCACAAACTTCCTAGGGAAAAATAATTATGTAAAAATAATGAGAATTGGTATATAATGTAATTTGAATCAAATGTCATTTTTTAGTAATTTCAACAAATGTTAAAATTATATTTTGTTATCAGAGTATAAACATAATTATTTTTTAAAATGATATAATTTTTAAGTCTCCTTGAATGGTAGAATTTTACATTTGTGTCATGTAAATTATGGTAAAATGACAAACCATTATTCTTTTCATCATCATAATCATGAAATTAATAAGTCAAAATCATTGTTCACTATGATTATATATTTTCAATAAAAAAAATTTCAAAAAAAAATAATAATATGGAAAGTACACAACAATGATATGATAATAATAATAATAATAATAACAGAAATCTAATGAGTCCTTATAGTCATATTGAAATTTTCCTAAAAACGTTTGTGATATGATTAATTAATTTATTAGATTAGGTACTTAATCAATTAATTAATTAGGCTAGGTAGTATGTAATAAATAGGATAAGTATTAGTAGGTAGTAGGTAGTAGGTAAGTAGATAAGCTAAGTGAAAAGTATTTTGTTTTGTGGATATGCCATAATTTTTTTGTATTAATTGCTAAAATAATTAGTTATGTTAAACAATTCATTTATTAAATGTAGGGTAGGTAATTAATTTATTAAGTAGGCTAGGTAATAAATAGTAGGTATGTAACCTATGTACTGTGTATTAAATAGGATAGGTAGTAATAGGTAGTAGGTAGGTAGGTAAGTTAAACAAAAGGTATTTTAATTTTTGGATATGTCATAAATTTTCTGTATTAATTGATTAATTAATTAACTATGCTAAATGTAGGCTAAGATATTAATTTATTAGGTAGGCTAAGTAGTAGATAGTAATTATAAAGCCTTTAAATATGTGATAATGATACGTAGAGTAAGTAGTAGGTAGGTTAAATTGTAAATATTTTATTATGTGGATATATGATGTTTTGATAATAAATATATTTATAGGTAATAGATAGTAGGTATGTAGCCAAGGTAATATGTAGTAAATAGGATAAGTAGTAAATAGTTAATGAAAGTAATTTTATTGTGTATTTTATTGTGTAGATATATGATAAAGTTTTTGTATATGGACAAAGGATGTGATAATGTTGTAGTGTTGTAATGTTTCCCTTTCATTAGAAGTGTCCCATATCTTTTGTCTACAACTTTCAACTTGTAAAGTATATAAGTAGGTGAAGAAATGGACTAGATTCATTGTATGCATTATAAACATATTGCATGTGCCATTTGGGATGAGCCAATTAAAAGGCTTGTCCCCAACAAAAGAAATAGAATCCTACCTACTTATTAAGTGTATGTTAACTAACCTATTCTACCTTAGTCTATCCTATAATAGGTTGCATATTATAGTTTAGCTAAGGATAGATTAGAATCAATTAGCTAAAATAATTAATTACTATAATTATAATACATCTTTTTTGAACAAATGGAAAATTGCCATGTGTTTTATGTCCATTGGTTCTTGAAATTACCATGTGGTTAAATCCTAACCACCCATCAGTGGCACATTTGGTAGCATGTAACTATCCCAAATGTACTTACAAATGTAGTCACAAATTGGGGTTCCACATCATACTAAAGATCATCCATGACAATGGATGAGAAATTGTGGCCTAATCATAAGGTTTGTGATTACACTTTCAATTTCATGGCCACGTCATGTCTTTTGCAATTGACTATCTTATGGCACTTGTCCAAAACAACTAGGCTATTTTTAGTCACATGTGTCCATTACAATTATAAATGAGTCACAAATTTAGTCATTGGTTTTCAAATTTCTTCTAGTGTAAATGATTTGTCCTTTGCTACTTGTCTATCATTACTAAGGGCCCATAGTCATATATTAATGTCCACTATGACTACAAAATTAATCATATATGAAGTCATAGATTAAAAATTTTCTTCTAATGAATAAACTATAAGAGGTTACTTATGGTAAAGTTTAATGTAAAATTCATAAGTTTCAACATCATAATCCAAGTCCTTCAAGATTGTACAAAAAAAAAGGCAATAAAACAACTAATAATAACCTTTTGAAATGTGGCGATAACCATCGCCCATATCCATAGTTATAACAACTTGTTTTTAACCCTAATAAAAATTTGATCCTCTTTAACATGTGTTAAAGGTCTTTTCAGGAACCTAGATTTTCTATTTTGAAGCTCCAACTTTACAAGTGATTGAATGACCTCAATATTATTTTCCAAGTTGGTTGCTAAATATTGTTTTGGATAACAATGTGTAATTGGTTTGTCTTTATTTCATTAATGGTGTTCTCTTCTTGTACTTTTCTTGTTGAAAATCTACCCACCTTGGGATATCTCATCAAATGCATCAACAATGGAGAACAAAAATGGTTAACCCTTTGGGTCTTTCACTTTGTAAACCACCAAAGTTTTTCAACAATGTGTCATGTTAAAAGAACAACCACTTTCGTTCAACAAAGTCATTGAACCATAAATACCTATAAACCGTAGAAACATCATGTTTGATTGTGCCTCACTTCATTTGTAAATGTTTTTAAAATCCTTATAGCTTAAACTCATTGAAATGTAACTTAGTTTACTCCCGAACAAAACCTTGAAATTTTCAATTACTACTCACCATTAATCTTGATTCACATTTTAAAAAGAGCAACAAAATTAACTCTTTTCATTTAAATTAAATTTTGTTACCCTTTTGAAGTTTTGTTGGTAATGTTCACTAATAGAAAATCAACATTTTGCAAGCATCATTTGCAATTGATTTTCAATTACAAATGACACATGCAACTAAAAATTGTTATAGTTGTTTATGACAAGTTGCACACAATTTTTAGTTGCATGTGACATTCTATGCTTGACATATATGTATATGGTATCATTATATATTTTCATCCATCATATTCATGGAAGGCAAGTTGCATATACAAAATGCAATTAAAATTATTCTCTTTTTCACTGTGAGATGTACACATCTATGGTTTTGACCAATTATTTTGTAACACATTGTAATTTTCAGCTTATTTTGATATTATATTTAATTAATTAACTAAATCTAAATTGTAGCATAAGTTATCGACACATAGCACTTAGGTAGGATGCGAACACATGGCAATTAGGTAAGATGTTGACATGTGGCATTTGGATAGAAGGTCAACACATGGTGCTTAGGTGGATAGCTAAGTAGCTAAGTAAAAATGCCTAAATTAGGTAAGTAGATAACTAGGCCTAGGCATGTAAGTAAGTAAGCAAATAATTTTGGACTTGATCCTATTTTATTTTGGGTTTAGACTTTGAAGTCAAACAACAAATAATTTTGGACTTGATCCTATTTTATTTTGGGTTTAGACTTTGAAATCAAACAACAAATAATTTTGGACTTGATCCTATTTTATTTTGGGTTTAGACTTTGAAATCAAACAACAAATAATTTTGGACTTGATCCTATTTTATTTTGGGTTTAGACTTTGAAATCAAACAACAAATAATTTTGGACTTGATCCTATTTTATTTTGGGTTTAGACTTTGAAATCAAACAACAAATAATTTTGGACTTGATCCTATTTTATTTTGGGTTTAGACTCTGAAGTCAAACAACAAATAATTTTGGACTTGATCTTATTTTATTTTGGGTTTAGACTCTGAAGTCAAACAACAAATAATTTTGGACTTGTTCCTATTTTATTTTGGGTTTAGACTTTGAAGTCAAACCTTTTTTATTAATTCATCCCAAATGTCATTTGTCTTTTAATGATTATACATTTTGCAAATTTCAAAAGTAAGACAAACAATATGGAATAAAGATTTCAATTGATGACTAAATTGCAATTTAGTCACAACTACTACTTATAATTAAATGTCATACTAACATAGTCTACCTACTAACAATATCAAGTATTATATGTAATGATAACCAATAATTAATAATATTATAATTATTATAGCTAATGTAACCTATTAACATTTTGTGTGTTAACCTAAATAAGTTAGTAGGCGTTACATATATATATTAGCCTAGGGTTATACTAACATATTTATAAATAATATATTAACCTAAGTAGATAGATTGGATATATTAACTTAGATATGTGCTAGCTTAAGTCATTAGTTTTATGACACATGCCCATTTTGTATACCATTAATTGTATGTTAGTTGCACACACAACCATATAGCCCAAAAATTATATGATACCAATTTGATAATTGTAAGAATGACTAGTTGCAAATGGGAGTTGTATTGTAGTTGCAAATGGGACACCTATTCAATGTTATGTACACATCATACATATGGACATAATCAATAATGTAATTTACATGCAAAATAACTAATTATAAATGACTAATTATCTAAATTACATATCTGAAAATTAATTATTTCAAGTGACTAACTAACTACCTATTTGAATTAAAATATTTAATTTTGAGAATCCAAATGATTGATTATTTGATAACTAATCAATTAATTATTTGAATTATATTTTTTAACTGAAAAAAAATCAAATGATTATTTCAGATAATTAATTATTGCTAATTCATTCACACATATAATTATCTATCTAAATATAACATTTACAAAATTGCAAGAAAACATAAAAAATGTGAAAAAATATTTTTGTAATTGAAACCTAATTTTCAACTAATGTACAATTAAAAGATTTAACCCATATGCTTTGTTTAAAAATCTTATTGCACAAACTATATAAAAAAGATGTCTTTTCTTATGTGTTCATATTAAAATACATACCTACCTACCTAGACATTTAAATAGACATTTATTTAAATTTTTTTCAAAATTCAATTGATTTTTCATGTGGCAACTTTTGACTATGCCATGTGTCACACTTTAAAATTGTATAAAATTAACATTCATAATAGATGATGGAGATCAAATTTTCAATTTTAAAACATAATTTTCAAGAAAACATTCCCATAATGTTATTTGTTAGATTTCTATGGATTGATGAAAAGTAATGTTAGCATGACACAACCATGGTAGTCACAAATTAATTGCATTAAGGTTACATAGTAGTTGTTCCTACATCATTGTAACTTAATTGCATGAGTTACATATGTATGTGATTTCACATACATTGAATTGTCGTTCCAACTCATAAAATTTGTCTAACAACACCCACACTTGTAGAAATATGTTAAATTGCAATGAGTTGCAAAATGATCATTACAACTCAAAAACCTAATTAGACTTGACCAATCACAAATCACTCGATTTTTCATATTGAATAACTATGGGCAAATCTTGGGAATGTGCATGATTGCTATTAACAAGGTTGCAATCAATCATATACCCTTCCATACTATCCTTGACACTTTTCTACACTTTTGTTACAACCAAATTGAAAGATTGAAAGCCCAAACCATGATATATTTTTATGGGGTTGTTGGTGAAAACCCACTTCAAAATTAACCTCCCTACTACTTGAAAATGACCATTTGCAATGACTATTCCAAAGTTCTAGTCATCTTGTTTTTAGAACATCTCCACACACCCCCCTTGGGACTTTAAGTTTGTATTTACCAAATCCATATAGAGTGTTAATGTTTTCCTTAATTTCACCCATAAACATAAAAATTTGGGCAATGTAAAGTGAAAGATTATATAATTGTCATCACATGGGCTAATCATTATGGCTAAGTAATCATAACATTTTTTTTTTAATTGACTCTTTTGGAGATGAATGTATTTATGCATGAGTACGATTGATGTTCAACATTAATTAATTCTCAAGAAAGCTTATTGACGAAAAAAAGAAATTTAGACCTACACTATTAAAATTTCAAGGAATTGTACTCAAGATGTCCCTCATGTAAAGGACAATCCAAACCATGGAGATCTTTCAATAACATCATTGACTAATGGAAGACTTAATGTACTTATTCATTGTTGTGTAAATTTTTGAAATTTTAGATTGAGGTTCACTAGAAAAAATGGTGTCCATCTGACCATATTTTTGTGACTACTATGCAACTAATGTCCAAACCAATTGATTTTATGACTATCAATGTGTTAGTCCTATGTGTCCATGTAGTTGCAACTTGTAGTCACATATGCAACGACAAGAAGGGTTGAATGTAAGTTAGGAGACAGATAGTAGGTATGTAGTCAAGATAATATGTAGTAAGTAGTTAAGTTAAGTAGTACATATTTTGTTGTGTGGATATGTCATAGTGATTTTATATTAATTGATTAATTCTAGTGACCATGATTTGTCCTTAGCTTTTGTTTGGGAGGAGTAGTCAATCAGAGCTGTTGTGCGAACACTCAAGAAGTTGGGACCTTCAGTCTTGGACTCCATAGAACGTCAGCTGCCAAAGAGTCAGTCAGCAATCTCAAAATTCCTCACTTTTGTCTCAGAAAAAAGAAAGGGCTGATCGATTGAATATCTGGCTTTCAAATATCCTGCTGTCACCCACCAATTGAGATTTTTTTTTTGAGAGCTATCATGGCCTGAGGTGAGTGAGATAACACTAATGGAGTTTTCCGAAGAGCACACCCATCACTCTGGTGACATTTGAATCTGTAGCAAATATATAGGTACCAGGGAGTGGCAGTAGCCTGAGAGCAGCTCCACACATAGTCACATTGGCTTTGCAACCATGTTTCTCCTATTCATGATCACTCATTTACTGATTCCAAGCCCTCCTTCATAAACAAGAACCTAGGACAGGAAAGCGTCACAACCTACTAATAACAAATCATCTGACCCAATCAATATACCTAACCATTTATTAAGAGTAAGTGTTAGATTATGCAGTGGCTTTTGTCAGCCTTTACATATTGAGCCAATGCTGACCCAGAGTCATTTTAGTGAGCTTTGTCGATCTTTTACTGATCTTCATGCAAAACATGTGGTGTCGTGTGCCAGGGGAGATGTTCTAAGGGGTTTGTCAAGTGGAGAAGTCTTTCTACATAGTGATCAGATAAAGATGGTTATATTGCAAAGGCTTTTGTGCCATCAGCAATTTGGTAGCATTTCCATTAGCATTGGTGCGAGAATTGTCGAGGTTATGGCCTTGCTTGATTGATAATGGAGAGAGACAATTACATCAAGCGCATAAAATTTAGTCACAACACCAATTTGGTCAGTGACAAAGGGGGTGGTTTGATGCACATGGACTGACTGTCACACAAGGTGATGGCAAACCATGAATTCCAACTGTTACCAAAAGAAAACCACTATGCATATCTTGGGTTTAAACTTTAAGCCACATAGTAGTACCTATCAAATTCATTTGCAAGCTTTTTTTGGAAGAGGCAAACAAACGGAGAAAATGGGAGCCAAGGCCAAAGGTAAGAGCATCTTCTTTGAGGCTTTGACAGTATTTTCTGACAAGAGCAGTATTTTTCTTTTGTGTAGGCTGGAGTGTAAAGATCTGTGCAGATTTTATTTTTTGAATTATTTTCTTGTGATACCCAGGATATCACAAGAAAACCTGTTTTGAACTCCTTCTAAAATTAGTTGCTTTTATGTTAAGGTTTAGGGCACAACCACAACCAACCTTTTTTTTGGTAATACCCAACCTTGTTTGTGATTATGCTCCAAACTTCAAGTAGGTAGAAAAGGAGGCTTAGAGTTGATATGTTGTGTGGGATATGCACAAACTTGAAAATGATAATCAACCCTTGTCTTTTTATGGCTTGCATTTCATTGAATCTATGACATGAATGTGGTTTGAATGTATTAATTTATATTATGTTTGTTGTTGTGTCTTCATTGTTTTCTTTTTCATCCTTGGATGAGGTTAATATGTATTGTCATTATCCCTAGGTAAGGGATAATTGACACAATGGCAAGCCATGATGCTAAAGCTATGGTGGGTTGCAAACATAGTCAAAGGAGAAGGGGGCATTGAGGCCAAAGTCCTTTTCCAAGGATGGCATGTGAGATGTCGCATTATGTGTTGAGTTATAATCTTAAATTTTGTATTTTTCATATCTAATTTATCTCTAGGTGCTAAACATAGATTATTTTTATTACATTTTGATCTAGTATGATGTAGATTATGTATTCATGTTCTTTATCACATAAAAGTGAAGAATTTTGTTAAAGTCACATTCTTGGAATCCATAATTTTTAAGGCCAAAAGCATGTTTGAACCAAATGTGTTTAAATTTGTTGAAAAAATAGATTTCATCAATTTCAATTTTTTTTTGCAAGCTTCCAATCATCAATGTTAAGATCCTTTCCAATTTTGAAAAGTATTGTGCACATTTGATAAAAGAAAAATCATTTGGAAAAAACGATTGTTCATTTTAGAAGTTTGAGTGCTTTAAACATGTAAAAGGATTCTTGATTTGCATCAAATTTTGAGCATTAAAGCTTTGCTATAATGAAGCCTATTCCAAAAGCATATTGACAATTCAAATTATTATACACTCCTTGTGAATCTCAAATATATAAAAATATAGTTTCAAGTAATGTCCACCTTTTATGTGATTCCATTGATTGTGTTTTTCACCTTGGTGAATGATGTGGAAATTATATAAATTATGAAAGAACCTTTGGTTTGCATGTCAAACTCCCTTTTATATTAGTTTACAACTAGAGTTTAATAGGATCCAAACCATGACAAGAAACTCTAAAATCAAATGCATTTTTACACAACTTCATTTGTACTTATTTTAGCCAAAACAATATTACCCATGTGTACATCAAACAAAACAATAAAAAATTCCCTTGCAAGTTTAAAAGGACAACTTGGACCCCCCTCAAAAACATTATACATCCAAGATTAAACAATGTATCATTTGTTCAAACTCAAAGGTCATGAAACAATTAGCATAACATTTATATGGACAATACATAGTTGATTCAAAAGCTTAACTTATATTGACTTCATAAACAATGTCATTGTTATGTAGGTTATCTTATAACTTTGGACTTTAAAATAAAACTAGCATAATTTTGAAAGACATGTACAAACTGCTTTTGTTTACACGACAAAAATGAAAGAAAAATAAGCAAAATGAAACATCGATAAAAAGAAAAGAAAAGAAAGCTTTTGTTGGAGTTTCCAAAATCTAACCAACAATCAAAATGGAACAATAAAATTAAGAAAACATTGGCAAGTCAATCAATTAAACACATGGTTGTCAATGTTTTATTACAAAGTAACCGTATTAAAACATTAATATATGTCAATTAATACACTTGAATGCAAAATATAAAAACAAATGAGTTATGGTATGCCATAGGAAAATTGTGATTGAATATTGCCATGCTTTGGGTTCATAATTATAAAACATTATGAAGACAATTAATAAGGCTTATAAGGCATCATCTCTTCTTTGCTCAAGTATTGGTTCATCGCAAGACATACATGTTAAAGAGAAGGCATTAAGAATGAAGCCTACAACATTTGACACATTTGTTTTACCATCTAATGAGAGAGCTTGGCAATGAAGAGAACTATTTTTGTACAGTTAGGAAGTGATGATGAACGCCATGAATCATGACCAAGAGATTAACAAAGTGATCATGATCGGGAGGAATATACAAGCAAGAAACAATGATTAGTGCTAAGAACTTGGATGCACAAAACAAACCAAGAAAAAAAAATGTTGATTATAAACAAGGAACCACAACTACGAGAACAATAAGGTGATCATGGCTAGGAGAAATAGATAAGAAGGCAATAACAATGAACACACAAACCTAGACTAAGAGACCAACAAGGTGATCATGGCTTGGAGGAATAGATAACAAGGCAATGACAATGAACACAAGAACCTAGATTAAGAGACCAACAAGGTAATCATGTTGAGTAGGAATAGAGAAAAAAATAATGGTTATGCAATTGAAAAAAGGAACAAATATTTACTTGCAAAGATGTAGACCAATGTGAAAATGAAACCCATGAAAATTATTCATAACTAAGAAAACCATGAAAAAAATCCAATATGTGTTTTCTTTTGAAATGAAAATAAGAGCACAATGCAAATCATAAACAAGGATGATGGAGAAGGGATATGATAAGAATGAAAAAACAAATAAATAAAATTAAAATGAGAAAATTTTAAACCACCCCCCAAACCCTAAAAGCTATACACATGATATTATAGCAAATGTTTGGAATGTCCAAGCTACAAGCTTGACACATACTATATTGTCATAGAAATTACATAATATATACTTGGGCTCCATGTTACTTCACACTAAGAGTGTGGTGGTGATCAAAGATTTTTTTCCCCCCTTTAATAGCTCTTATTATGTTCCCATATGGTTTTTAATAGTTCATCATTATTTATGTCAATTTCAAATTTAATTTAATTTAGGGTTTTAAAAATGATCCACATAAATCCTCCTCTTCCTTAGACTTCCTCCTCTTCATTCTTCTTTCTTCTCTTGGCTGAAGGTCTCAGGGGGAGCATGCTGCTTTCGTTTTGAAGATCGCAGATTGCAAAAATCATCGCAGGAGGTTGCAAAATCCTCCTCCTCCTCCTCCTCCTCCTCCTCCTCTTTGGCATTGCTGGAGACTCGGTCTCAGGAGCTCCTAATTCTTGCTCCACCCAAGTTTTTCCAATTTTCTCCACGGGCCATAATTTATAAGCAGAGACAAGGCTCCCGTTGCAACTCTTGGCTTATATTTGATCTCTTTGAATCAAAAAATTCCAGCTTCTTGAAGCTTACTACAACAGCAGTTGATCAATCTGCAACTAACTAACTGATCACAAGCAAGCAGCTGGATCAATGAAACACGTATAGCAAATCTAGAGAAGTTCAACACACAACAACATGGAGAAGATCTACAACTAATTTACAAGGCAACACGATTACTCTACCACCGCCCAACAGAACACTGGGTGCAGGAGCTTCCTGAGTCTGATTGTGTTCTCTCCCAACTACATATAATTCGCTCTCAAGCTCAGCCCCACAAGCTGACAAGAGCATTTCCCGCAGATCGCTTTGCACATGAGCAGGAGGTAGCTCTAGAACCACACAGGAACCGCAAATACCATGAAAAAGTATTTCCAAATTCGAATGTTCAGATTGGACCAGATGTGAGACATCACAGAATGCGCAGTAATAGTAGCGTAGTCACACTCGCGGTATTTCTCGAAGCTGATTCTACATTCTTCGCCAGGTTTCGGCAGATCAGAGATGATTTCCGATGCGGATCGACCTGCATATTCGAGCTCAATATGAATGCGATCAAGCATGAATCTTGTCGACATGGGGGGGTTGCAGTAATTATCACGGCAACGGAAGCTTAATATGCAGCTGGCAGCATACATACTCCGCGACGCATTAGAAAATATTAATCCACCCTTGGACGACTGCAACGAAAGCTGTTGCTGCAACCAGATCCTGGACTCCCTTGGCTGCTGCAATTCTTCTTGCGCACAGCTCCTGGAGCAGCTCACTCCCATCACTACAGCTTGTCCTGCTACGAAAATACACACAAACAGCACTAACTGCAACGAAGTTGTCGGTACCATTACCATCTTCTTCCTACCTAATCCTCCTGTCATTCTCATCCCACTGTAAAGCACCAGCTAATGGAGCTTAATCTCTCTACTAGAGATCCGATGATCAAACAATGAAATGACCACTAGTGCAGCTCTCACAGTAGTAAAATCTTGCTAGCGGATCAAATGACACAGACGGGGTTGAGTCTTTACTAGCTGCAATGAATTTTCTTTGCAGAAATTGCAGCAGCAGCAGCTACCAGATCACAAATCAGACTAGACCACAGACGAAGTTGTTACACAAACTGGGACTAATTTCTTCCCAAATTTGCACAAAATGGGTGAATTGAGTTGGAGATTGGATGAGTGTGTAAAATATGCACATGAGCTTCAATGACGAGTTGCAGAAAACAAGTCTGATTTTGAGAGGAGGAGATTTGTAATTGTTGGATGCATGGGTTGTCAATATGTGGGCTCAACTTGTTTAATTGTGTTGAGCTAGGAGTTTGGAAGCAATAGCTTGTTAGCAACTGCTGTGCAACTCAGATTTTCTAGTCTTCTAAACTCCTTTTCTACTCCTAAACTTCTAAGCTCCAGCCAAGGTTTAGGACGAGGGGGCTAGTACCTTCTTCTTGGGAGATGTGATGCTCAGGAGAGTCTGAGCTCTTGGGATTTAGTTTTAAAAGCTGTTTTGTGTAGGTTAAGGGATTTTGGGTCTGTTTTTATAAGAGGATTTTGGAAAGATGATATTTCGGCTTGTGTTAAAACTTGAGATTAGTTATAAAGTTACAGGAAACCCCCTTTATAATCATGCCCTTGGTGACTAGTTTTTTTTTTTTATGACTCCCACAAATTGTGATTTAAATGTGTATAATCACATTCCATATAATCTTTTACAAGATTGTGATTATACGCAAAAAGAAACCTTACAAAATAACTTTTTTATACTAGAATAAAGGTGTCAATTATTTACATTTTTAAAATGGGTTGTTTTAAGCTCTATTGTGCATTATTAGACTTCAAGAAGGTTGTGGTTTTAATCTGTTTTAATGTGACAATTTACATTGAGTTTGAGCTCCTTAATTATTAGCTTGTCTATTTTGTCAACTAGATTTTTTTAATTAAGATTTTCTGTTTCTTTTCTTTTGGCAAGTTCACATATTTTCTGGCTGTTTGCTTAGTAAATTTTTTCTTTTCTTTTCAACTGGATTTATTGTTGTTAGTTTGCACAATTTGAACATAAAGTAACACTAACATTGTCAAAGAGAGCTACAATTTATAAAATCCTAATATTTTCCCTAAATTTCCTCCATTATAGTCACATATACAAAAAAAAACAAAAAACAAAAAAAACTTTACAAATATCTCAATTTGGACTCCATTTGTTAGGGGTACTTATTCAGGATTCTATTAATACATGAGGGCTTTAGAATTCCTCAAGAATCCTTGTCAACAACTTATTTTTGAAAATAGGTTTTTGAAACCCTAAAGAAAATTGTCACCAAATATCAAACATGTGTCAGGCTTTTGACAATTTGTTCAGCCAAGAAAAAGGAAAAAAAAAAGGATGCTTCGCAACCT